>Ga0098061_1000861_pt1 | contig 14933 bp, 26 predicted proteins | sample 22_taG_FD_92579 | JGI IMG/M metagenome (GOLD analysis project Ga0098061, IMG submission 92579) | Marine viral communities from the Subarctic Pacific Ocean - 22_ETSP_OMZ_AT15343 metaG | ecosystem: Environmental > Aquatic > Marine > Oceanic | place: Subarctic Pacific Ocean | collected 2015-01-20 | reverse complement strand
CCTGTCTCCCCCATTACAAAAGAGAAGTTCATCATCTGGATCTTTTATTGATGCGAGTATGGTCAAGGTTCTACAAACAGTTTGGTCTTCGTCTTTTGAAGCAATGGCAAGGTCAACCACCTCAAGACTATCGATAATCTTCATCCGTTCGCCCATAAGCATAAAAGGCTTCCCCTTTTTCTCTATAAGGAACTCATCTGTATTAACGATCACCAAAAGAGAATCTGACATCTCTCTAGCCTTTTCGAAAAGTTCTACATGACCGATATGAAGAGGGTCAAACCCTCCACTTACTATAGATACTCTCATCTAATTGTTTACTAAAAGACCGTTATGAACCATTTTACTAAATCCAACCAATTCGAAGCCCGTGAGGCTTCCTCCTGAAGCTGTCCTATTGGCACAAACCATCATGTTCCTTCGATGATCGTTCCAAATAAGATCGCAACCTTCTTCTCCTGTGTTGTCCTCCCTTAGACTAATCCTTAGGGTATCATCTTCTTTTTCGTAATAGATAGTCGCTGGAACGATTCCCTCATGATCAAGAACAGACTTTCTAATCGAAAGCAGCCAAGTTGCGCCGATTAACTTAATTTTTAACAAGTTTCCTGTTATCACGTCTAACTCTAATTTTAATACTCCCTTAATTGGCTCTGTTCTAAGACAAAATTCATTTCTGACTTTTCTATCTTCTATAGTGATTTCAAGTACATCTTGTACGTCATCGTATTTTATTGGGCTTCTCATGTTTAATGTATTTTTAAAAAAGCGGGAGTATCTTCCCCATTATATGCGTCTGTAGTATTATAGCTCATCCATTCACAAGCCGCTTCCCAAGGGTCTTCTTCATCATCTAGGTCTTTACTGAACTCCTCCGACAAAATTTCTAAACACTTGTTGTAGTCATAACATACCTTAGGAGACGTCCCTTTGCTTTCCACGACACCCACGAAAGCTTCAAAATATTCCGGATAAGTCTTTAGATCTAAACCAAAAGCCTCGCTTATATACTCTTGCAGTTCTTCATTACTGCTTATTTCGACAATGGATTCTCTCATATTTTTTTATTGTTTTCTTTAAGGATACTATTTCTTTTTTTAGACTATCGTTTTCTGCTCTTTGCCTCATGCTCCTTTTTTCTTTCTCGCTAAGATCTTCAAAATATTTCTCAAAAGATATATAACCAACATGTTTACCTAATGAATAAGCTTCTCTCCAAGCTACCCCCAAGGTGTAGCCTCCAGAAAATAAAATTTTTCCTGAAAGATCTTTTATATGAAAGACTGATGGCTTCTTAGTGTGATCCCAGACGCACGTAGTCGCAACATGTTCTAGTTCTTTTTTACTCATTTTCGCCCGTTGCGTGTTCTATTTCGTTATCTGTTCAACTCCTCTTCACATCCATAATACTCGTCTATATCTTTCTTCCACTTTTTGATATATGTTTCATGAAAGGACTCGATCAGTGAATCGTAAACGCCCATGTGATATTCACGTTCGTCCACATATTTAAGCGGGTCTAGTTCCATGTTAAAACAAATCCCAGAGTACGCCATTGGTATAACTGTTGGGGCATCTAACAACTTGTCAAAGGCGTCAAAAAGTTTTTTAACCACCTCTTCCTTCAGGGGGTTTTCTCTCATGTACTCATTAAGCCTTTTTCTCTGCTCTTTATCACGTTTTGCGATGTAAGCCTTTGCCTCACGAGCCGTCATACTTGACAAACCACAATCTCTTTCAATAAGAGCATCTGGTGTGCCTAATTCCTTCAACATTTTAATACGTTTTATGCGGTTTTTATTCCACTCTTCTAAATTCTCTAAGTATTCTATCTCACTCATATTACCTCAACTCCTTCCTCAGCAACCTCCATCTACCTCCATCAGTTTCTCTATCTCCAGAGTCAAACTCTTTAATCATAGATATTATATCGTCTACGCTATCAAAAATATACTGAGGCGGGAAAGTACCCATTAACCATAACGGAGTATTTCTTTTGCCCCCTACTATTGAAACAAAAATCGGCTTTTTCATTTTATTCGCCGTAAAAATCTCCTCCGCCGAACCCCAGCTTGCCACCTTTGGATTAAGATGAGCAATAATAAAATCACTCCTGTCTACCAAATTTAAATCATAACTTCTTATTTCTTTCATCTCGTTATGAACCCTCTCGTAATCCCCATCGGCCATCCAACCGTCCATAACTTGTCTTTCCGGTTCGCTTTCTCTTACATCTTTAACGAATGGTTTATCGTAAGGATTATAAACAACTATATTTAATTTGTTTAACTCTCCTTGCACCTTTTCCCTCCACTCATGGCCATCCTCATATTGCATATGACCAACAAGATAAACTCTCGTTTTGTATAGCAAATTGGGGCCGTTATCAGGTTTGAAATCAATAAAAGTCATGTAAGCTCAACCTCACTGATCTTCTGCCTCGCTTCTGTAATGATATCTTTTTCTGTAGAGCGCATGACCCAATTAGGATTAAAAAGAATGAATCTATCTTTTATTTCTAAAGATAGAATACTGCGGGAATTTTTATACCTAACCCACTGCATTCTTTGGCTATCAAATATTCTCATGACCCAAATAATTTTTTTTATAGCCTCACAATTCATTCTTAGCTGCTCCGCTTTGTGTCGAGCTTTTTTAGACTCGTCCATCCTAGGCAGTTTTCTCTTTCTGACTTCAATAGCACACTCATCTGGAGTCCGACCTTCTAATTTGATATATCTGGAATGGCCATTTTGGGTAATTGAATAATAATAACTCTCATTACCTTTCTTATGCAGTAAAGGAACCGACAAGAGCTGTTTTATTCTTGCTCTACCGTGTTTTATTTTGAAGTTTTCAGTTCTCCTTATTTGTCGGAGATCCTTTTCCAACTCCTCTTTAGAGTTTTGTTTTAGTCCTCCTTCAGACTGTCTGACTATTCTCCTGATATCGGATCTAGACAAAAAATTACTTTCATCTATAGAGGTGTCGAAATCAGGGTGGTAATTGACTTCCTCATACGGATCAGAAACAACTAAAACGACTCTGGCTTTTCCTTCTATTTTCTTTTCTAGACCATCCTTCTTTTGTCTATAGAACCACGCTTTAGCCTTCTTTACCGCAGAATTTCTTTTGTCTGCGGAGATCTTTTTGGCCAATTTTCCATTGTGATAAACTTTATATTCTCTACGGGGCATATCTCAAGTTGAAGTTAACCCAAGTTTCTCTAGTCTACTGTTGAACGCATCAAAAGGAATATCTTTGTACGATAAGACACATGAAGTACTATCGTTATTACGTATTTCATCTGCTATTATTCCTTCGCCCATTAAGCTAGCTACCGCAGCAATAGGAAAAGCAGTCGCCCTCTGCATGGCGGAGAAATCCCCGTCGCTTTCCACAAGAATTTCTTTTTTCCAACGGAGGGCTCCTTTTTTAAGTTCGGTTTTAATAATTACTATATCTTGATCTTCATCAGATTGGCGGCAGCCTTCACTAAATATTTGAAACAAACAATCATCAGAAAGCTTACATTTCCTAATTAGAAATTTAACAGCATCACAATGTCCTTTGTATCTTATTGTTTTATAGTGACAATCTTTAACGCCACGAGACTTCATGTCGTGTATGGTGTGAGAAGCTCCTCCGCTGGTGTAAAACGCCTCCATTTCTTGCCGCATGCATTTTAGTTTTACTGCTTCGTGTCCATCCATGCCGTCAACGGTAATAATCTTCCCACCCTCAAGAATTTCACATCTATCTCTGTATTCGTTTATTAACCCGTCGACAGACCAAGTAACGACATAATCCAAAGGGTGATTGACTGGTTTAGAGGGTAATCCTCCAACCATCATTTCCACCCTCTCAGGAACTCCTTGAATTTCTTTGTAGCCCCATTCGGCGAGAATATTAACCCATCCCGGTGCGAGGCCAAGATCCGTCATGACTGGGCGTGTGGCATGCTCTTCTGCGTATTGGTTTATTTGTTTCGAAACGTCTACACGACCTCCTAGATCGCAATAACGAATTCCCCTATCTACACAAAACTCCGCCAAAGGTAAATTTTGGTGATAGGGCAAACTACTAATTAAAACTTCTGGGGCCTCGAAATTAGTTAGGATGTCTTTGTAATCACGTTCTCCACAACCGTAAAAAACCCCATCGCTTGCGCTTATGTATTTTCTAAACACTTGGCCAGCTTCGGGATTGGAATCTAAACCAACCACTTGGTGACCAAGTTTACACATGGCATAGCAAATCGCTTGTCCCATCCGGCCTATTCCTGCTACAGCAACTTTCATAATTTTTAATTATTTCATCCCTTGTGGGAAACTTAACGTATCCGCATGATTAACTGTCCAGCTCACTTCATGAGTCACCGCTCTGAACGTTCTAGCGGCACTTGGGAAACCATTCCCCGATTTCTTTACTCCCCCAAAAGAAAGATGAGATTCCGCAGCAATGGAACCACCATTCCAATAGATCATCCCTGCGTCACACTCTTCCCTGCAAATACGAGCTAATCTGTAGTCATTCGTCATAACCCCAACTGCTAGTCCGTATTCCGTATCGTTATATATACCTATTGCCTCTTCGTTTTTATCGAAAGGAACAATAGCAACATGCGGACCAAATACTTCGGATCTCAAATACTCAGCTTTAGTCCATTCACTTTGGTAGACCGTAGGGCTTACAAAAAACCCTTTTTCTCCTATACGTTTGCCCATCAATAGCTTTTCGGCGTTTTCGTCCTTCTCCACCATTTGGTTGTAAAAATCGACTTTGTTAAATCCCTGCCCATTGATTAAAGGACCATAATAAGCATCGCTAGGCTCTCCTGAGACATCAAAGGGTGCTCCAATTTTCAATGCTGAAACTTTGTCTACAAAAGCGTCTCTAAATTTATCAACGATATTACGATGAACAATTAATCTACTTGCGGAAACACACCTTTGCCCAGCCAACTTAAAAGAGCTAGCAACGCAAGCGTCTACCGCCATTTCTAGATCAGCGTCTTCAAATACAAGAACAGCCGACTTGCTTCCCATCTCGCAAGAAGTTGTTTTATTCCAACTTTGAGCAGCTTGCATCCTGATCATCATTCCTACATCTGCACTACCAGTGAAGCAAATGTGATCGACGTTTTCGCCTACTAAAGCAGAGCCAGTAGCACCGTCCCCATGCACAACATTAAAAACCCCTTTAGGTATGCCAGCTTCTTCGAATATTTCCGCACACAACTGACTAGACATAGGTGCGTCTTCGGAAGGTTTTAAAACAACAGTATTACCTTCTACTAGGGCTGGCGCAGCACACCAAAAAGGCCCAATGGCCATGGGGAAATTGAAAGGGGAAACGATTGCGATGACCCCCTTAGGTTTCCGAAGTATATAACTGTCTTTTTCGTGCAGTTCTGACGCAATCGCTTCCCCGACAGGAGTTTTCCCAGAACCGAATGCATACTGTGACATATGCAAAGCTTCAATTACCTCAGCTAAAGATTCATTGAAATTTTTTCCGGTCTCTAAAGAAATTGCTCTAGCAAGATCATCTTTTCTTGAGTCGACTATTTGTGCTATTTTATTAAAAAAATCCGCTCTCTCAACTCTGCTTTTCCTTTTCCAAGACGCAAATGCTACCCTTGCGGCTGCATAAGCTTTATACACTGTCTTTGGAGTACTCAAGGGGAAGATACCAAGAACTTCTTCAGAAGACGGATCTCTCTTTTCGAAAGCTAAATCACTCGTTTCCCACTCACCATTTATATAGTTTTTACCAATATATTCACTCATATCTTTTAATTTTGTCTAATATATTTTTCAACATAATCTTCAGGTTTAATTGCTTGATGCTCTTCAAGTCCGCCATATCCCCAATTCAACATATGTCTAGATTGTTCGTGATCCAAAGGGATATTCTTAACGCCTACGTCATGGCCTTGTTGAATTAACCAAGTGTGCCAGTTCTGATCAGCAAAGAGTGAATATTCATTCCTATATGTGGATATACCCGCATCAGGACGCTCTAGAATTTGCATGTAATATCTCTGTTTATCTGAGATTTCTATATGAGATTGAGCTTCTTGCCAAAATGGCTCCTTCCTTTGCGTGGCTGTATAATGAGAACCAACAAAATCTACACAACTCTCGAAAGCCTGTTTCATTACTGCGTTATAAATTTCAATATCAGTTTCGTTGTATTGTCTGTCGGTAATCAGTTCAATCATACGTCGAACGCCAAGCTCGATTAACGCAATACCTGTCGCCTCTAGTGGTTCTATAAACCCTGCGGACATACCAATCGATACTACATTTTTGTGCCAAAAATTTTCATTGTAGTGGCCATTTTCCCAATCCAATATCTGCATATCTTCAGGTTTAATCTTGCCATTATGGTGCTCGCTTAATTGCAACATAGCGTCATCAATATTTAATAAACTCTTATTAAATACATAACCTGTCCCTAGTTTATTCTGTGTAGGGATCTCCCAAACCCAACCGCCCTCCTTTGCTGTACAGGTCGTGTAGCACCTTGAATCTTCCTCCGGTATATGACCCGCTATTGCTATATCGCATATTAATCGATTCTTTAAATCGTTTCTTTTAGGCTCCTTGCTTAACAGCCCTAGTAAGCCCGAACAGTCAACATATAACTCGCCCTTTACTTCTTCACCATTCCTTAAATCAAGACTTTTAACATTGCCTTGTTTATCTCTATTAACCTTGGCGACTGGACTTTGAACAAATTTAACTTTATGTCTTAATGCGTCTTGTAGACAGGGGACAAGTTTTCTACAATCAATATGGAAAGCTTGCCTTAGACCCCCAAAGAACTTCCCTTCTTTTACGGATAAGTCATAAATACTTGTTCCATATCTTTTAAAATCTAGTTCTTGATGATTAGACCACAAGTCGTACTTTGTAATTGGCCCATGGACAAAATAATTCATGACGAATGGATGCCATATCTCGTTTCCTTTATAACCCCAATCGGGAAATAAAACACCTGTCTTGAAATTCGCTGATATTTTGTCGTACCAATCCGTAATAGGTAACCCGCAATCCATTAAAAAATCACTAAAGTTCAAGAGGGTTCCTTCGCCCACTCCAATCGGATTCCCAATCTCTTTATCTATGATTGTGACTTGGACATTAACATTAGAACTTAAACAAGCCGCAGTCAGCCAGCCCGCCGATCCTCCTCCTACTATTACTACATGGCTTATCGGTGTCATCATTCACTCATGTCTTTTAACGTCTTGTCGCTCTAAAAGTAATAAATAATCCCCGTATTTATCCAAATCTCTTACTACTATTTTAATTGCATCTTTTAATGGAATATTTTGTTTTTCACTTATTTCTTCTGCTACCTTTTTAAGAATGGATTGACTCACTTGTTTTTTCATTTTTGTCTAAAGTATAACCGTATGCTTTTTGGGTCTTACCTAATATTAGCTTTCTGAAAGCACTAGTTTTTCCATGCGAATATTTTTTGTCTAAATGAGAAAATAAAGTTCGGGTAACCCACTGTTCAAGATTTTCGACGACAATGGGCTCTCCTTCTGGGGAAATTAATCGAACAGGTTTGTTCCAGCGTTTCTGAATCTTCACTTCCACGCCTTGTTTGTGCCATCCCTTGTGATGTTTTATTTTTCCATGAAGAAGAGCGGATATTTTTTTAATTGAGACGCCTTCTTGGTCAGAGAATTCGAAGATGTTGTCCTTATTAATCGTAAAAGATTTCTGCGTCCTAGCGTTGACTAAATGAATCTCATTTTCCCAAAGGGCCTTCCATCCCTGCGATTTTTTCATTAACCCTATCATCCTAAGGGGGGTTTCAGTTAAACAATAGCCTTGGGAGGTCAGCCTGTTGCTATCGTCAGGCAGCTCGTAGAACAAATTTTTAATAGCCTGATAATTTAATTTATTCTTTTTACAAAAATCAAAAAGATTAGATATTTGAATAATCTTACCTGTTTCTACTTCCTTCAAAGAAACTGGCTTGCACCAGTGATGCTCCTTTGGGGTCTTTTTGTTCGTCTTCATTCTTACTATAAATTGTAGTGAGAATAGATTTAGTTTCTAAAAAATTTTCTACCTGATGGCATTTTCCATCCTTGTTTTCTTTTATATCCTCTGCTATTTCCCAATCATTACCACATTTAAAAATTTTATCCCCAAAAAACACCATTTCTCCACCTATATTCTTTCTAATCCACTTGCTGGCTAGAGATTTGTTATTTCCTTTAGGCTGGATATCTACACTAATTGCCCCACCGAGACAAGCTTCCAGATCGGGATAAAAAGTATTAACAAAAGAAGCTGTCTGTTCCCTTTCTTTGGATTCGTTATCCCAATTATTATAAAGCATCCTTTCTTCTCCCGTCGAGCCCCTGCCAGCAATGGAAAAATTTAACATTCCCGTTCTTATCTCTATATAATTATCTTGTTTTATTCTATAGGGGGAGCATTTACGGATTCTTTCGAGATCCTCTATAAGCTTGTCTGGCGGAACCCACTTGATCCGATAGGAAAGCTTCCCGCTCTCCCAAAATTCATTACCCATGCAAGTGAACACCCCCTTACATTTGGACGAGATGCTTGTAGGTACTTGTTCATTAAGCTTAGGCAAATCACTTCCGGACACCAAAAAAACACTTTTGTCCCGCATCCAATTCGAGAAAAAAGAAATAAATTTAGAATCCATACTCTTTCTGGCTTCAGTAAGAGTACCATCTACGTCAAAAAGAAAATGCCTCATTCTCCTTTCTCCAAAAGCTCTTTCAGTCTCTTTAGATGGAAGCACATCCAACTTTCACCGATAGACTGTGACGCCTTAGATCTTGAGATAGCCTCTGCTTTATGAATTCTGTCTTCTTCAGTAGCCGCTTCGATTATTTGATCTAAAAGCCGTAAAGAATCTTTCTTTTCACTGCTCGCTTTCATTATCCTTTAATTTTTCCCGTATATATTGAATGTTCATTTTCTGGTCTTCGTCCATTTGATTTTCTTCTTCAGGAGTTATTCTATCGACGACCTTAGAAAACTTTTTAAGGAGATCTAAATGATTTTGTTTTTGTTCATCCATTATAATCACTAAAATTCAAAATGTAGGCCTCCGAACCATCAACCAGTTTCACTCTACCGTCTACTAAGGAACAGGCTTTTTGAATATTGTGGCAAAAACATTCGTGACAGAGAGTCGCATTTTTTTTTTGTGGGCCCTTGTATTTAATATATATTATTTTTTGATGATCCAATAAGACGTTGTAATCTGAATGCGAATAAGTAATGCCGCAATCATCGCAGGAAATAAATCTTTTCTGCGAATTATATATGTATCTTATTACTTCTGCTGTTAACATGCGAATACCCGCATGTAGTTACACTATTTAAGTTTTGATTTTATTTATTATGTTCGTTGTAGATTTGCCTTCTACTTCTTTCAATATTACAATCTTACAATTGTTATCTAGTGCTATTTTCTTTTCATTAGGATCGAGCGTGTCGACTGTATAGTCTCCCCCTTTTACCCAAGTGTTTGGTTTGGAAACCCGTAGTAGGTCTTCTATAGTCTCTCCGTCAAATACCGTAACGAAATCCACAAATCCCAGTGCGCTAAGTACGAAGGCTCGGTCTAATTCGTCATTAATTGGCCGACCTTCCCCCTTGAGTGCTTTGACTGAAGCATCACTATTTATTCCTACTATCAAAATATCACCACAAAGTTTTGCCTCCTGAAGGTAAGAAACATGACCAGCGTGAAGAATATCGAAACATCCATTTGTTAGTACCACATTGTATTTTTGTAACCCCCTCGTCACCAAATGTAGGAAACGAAAAGGGATAATTTTGGGTACAGTGGTCATTTCGCTTTAATATAGAGGTCTTTTCCTTTCGTTTTACCGAAACTTCTTATGTAAGCTTTCGCTTTTAATTCTCCCTCTTTGGTGAAAGGAAATGCCCCATAGCAATAATTCTTGTCCTTACTGAGGACCTGATAGAATTTTTTACTTCCTTTTCTTTTCGGCATTAACCTTTTCTTTCTTTAAGATGTTATGAGTCTTCTTTTCGAAAGGGCCTTTACCTTCTAAATATCTAATTCTTCCTAATAATTCTTCCCGTAATTCGTCATCAAACTCGCCTTCTAACTCTTTTCTTTCTAGCTCTTCGTATTCAAACATAGCTATGGAGACTTCGAATTCCCACCATTCATAAGACTCGTTAAATATTTTTATCCTATCTTCAAGATCTAACATAATCCCCTCCCAAATATTAATAAATGATTATATTATATTAGACGGATTGTAAAGTATTATAATGACTATTAAATAAAAAAACTTAAACTAAACCGTCTCTTTCCATTTCTCTTCTTCTCCTCATATAATCCCTCTTCTGCCTCCTCCTTCTTTCGGGATCTCTTTCATCATAGGACTTTCTAGCTTTCTTAACAGCGGACTTGCCCTTCTCTGTTTTAAAATACTTTTCGTGCTTCTTTGCCATGGTATATCGTCCACCATAGAGTTTTTTTTCGTTCCGGTTGAAAATCGGATTTTTTTTTATTTCAAATAATATTTACCTTAAAAGTTTCAGGAATTCTAAATTATTATTCTAAATCCTCGCCAGTGATAACTTCACAAATGATAGTTTGATTTTTCACAAAACCCTCCGCAAAAAGATAGCATAGGATCTTCTCTGCTTCTTCATCTGAAACATCATTAAATAAATCAACAATAACCACCTTTGAGCGAGTCACTTTTATTGTTAAACCATTTAGTACCAACTCGTGCATTACATGTGTAATTACACTTGTTAACGAACTAGTGATACAAACGAAAATGAACTCAAAGAATAAATTTTTTAGACTTTTAATATTGTTAATCATATTCGGCGTCATAATAAACATTGGATATCGAAAATTCAAAGTCGAAGGCGAAAGTATGGATGCGACTTACAAAGATGGGGATACTCTGCTAGTGGATAAAACTACACATAAAATAAACAAACCAGAGAGAGGAGACGTTGTTGTATTTTATGATATAGAGGAAGACGACTATTTATTAAAAAGAATAATAGGTTTACCGGGAGAATTAGTTGAAATTGTAGATGGCGATATCTATATAAATGGAATTTTGCACGAAGACGAATTCAGCCATCTAAAAATCCGAGTAATGTTAGTAGGCAGTGCGGGGATACCTTTAAGGGGTTTTGAATCCGGAAAAATCATTTACGAAAACGAAGACAAAAAATTCCCCAGACTAAAAGAGAACGAGTACTGGGTCATAGGAGATAGCAGAGAAGAGTCTTGGTATGGGACTATCTACAAAGACACAATAACAGGAACAGCTAAATAAAATAAAGCTATTCTGAGCAGTCACACTTGCAGTCAGCAATAGAGCAAGATCCTGAATCACAGCAACCAGCTTCGCAGGAGCACTTGTCGCAAGATAAAACCGCATCAGCGTCTTTGCAGCCAACTAAAAGTAAAACTACGACAGCTATAGATATCATTATTTTTTTCATTTTATTATTCGTCTTTCGTTCCTTTGCTTTTGCTCTTCTTTTCTTTTGATTCTTTCGCATTCTCCTCCATTTTTTTGACCCCTAAACGGTCAAGCCAAACGGTAAAAACCACGCATGCCCCAATGCTAGAAAGCAAAAACCAAAAAACATATTTATATTCGAGTCCTTCAAATGTCATTTGTCTCCCTTTTCTCCAGAAACGAAGGGGGTAATTAACGTGGTGGTCCTAATCATAAACGGAAACTCTTTCTTGATAGACTTTTTATCTTCATCTTCTTCTTCTTTCCCTTTTTTCTTCTCAGAGGGCGTATTTTCAATAGACATCTTTTTGATTTCTTCATCCGTGGGCATCTTAATTTTAGGATCTAACGCCCACATGATCTTATGTTCAGTACAATAATCGACCATTCGTCTAACAGGGACAACCAAGTTAAAACCTTCCCCAGCTCCACGAACGAGCATACCGATGTACTTAGCGTCTTTTTTAAAGTATATTCCACCACCGCTAGAACCGGGAAAAGCCGTGCATGTTGTCTGGTCAAAGACTCTCTTGTTAAGTCTTTTTAAAATTCTTCCGTGTTGAGAGTAAATACCATCTGTCATGCTATTCGCCCCTTCTTGCCCAAGTAAGCTTCCGACATGAAGGAGATCCGTTCCTAAACTTGGGATCTCTTTACTCAAATAAAAAGAAACGGTATCTTTAACAAAATTAAATTTTCTAATCCGAAGCAGTGCTAAGTCATGCCCGTCGTCTGCATCGCTATACTTTAAAACTTCTGCATCCATTTGTAGTCTACCTACGGTTCTGCCGTCTTGTCTGATTTCCTTAACGACCATCGGGTCTTTAAACTCCACAATAGTCTTAGGGCTCCCGTTGACCAGAGCTTTTCTTTCCTTACGCAAATTATCCACAACGTGAGCCGCAGTCCAAACGAAGTTCACCATGTTTCCTTTTGCGTCTTTCCGAGTGAAAATAACACCTGACCCCTCACCCGCATTGAAGTTTCCTTCAGCTCGAATGGTTACGGAAACGTTCTGAAGGTGATCCGCTATTTTGATATCCGCTCCAGAACAAAGAAACGAAAAGACAAAAAAACAAGTAGTTAATAGAATTTTCATTAAGAATATTTACACTTTTTTTCTATCATTTATCTTTCTTTTCGTAAGTCTGTAACCATTCCACTTAACTACATCTATGCACAATCTAACGAATTCGTTGACCGTCATGTCGCTTTTGGCCTTATTCGCTAAAGGATTAGTAAAACCCAAATTTTCAAGACTATTGGCTCCCCCCTTGGAAACAGGCACAATATGGTCCAAATGGTAAGAACTACTATCTTCTATGTTTATTTTACGACCTGAAAGGTAACATTTTGGGTTTTTACCGATTTTTTTATCGACATCTGCAATGTTAAAATCTGACTTGGGTGTTTTGGAAAGATACCCACCTTTGTCTCTTTTTTTGTAGAGTTTTACCCTGCTTCTCAGGAGTTCCCTAGGGGGCATTCGTTTTTTACAACTTCTCCACCCTCTCCTTACATCCTCTACCCCCGCCTGTTTGAAACGACTTATTCGTCTTGAGAGTACAACGTCCCCTCTTTTACGTCTTTTTCTGCACCTCGATAAGGTTTTTTCCTTTTCTAAAGGGGTAAGATGATAACAAACCGTCGATTTAGAGCAGCTCAGAAGAAAAGATATTTCTCTATAAGATTTGCCTTTGCTCCTCAAATCTAAGATTTGAGATTTTAAATTTCTTGTTGCCCCCACCCGAATTACTCTTCTTCCAAGGATCTAACGTGAAAAATGCTGACTTCTTCATTTCCTTTTTTGCCTCCTACTAAAAAAGTTTCCTCGTCAACAACCCCTTTGATTTCCCCTGTCCATTTTTTACCTTTTTTGGGTCGTATAGACACTTTTTCTCCAACCATATCATCAAGCGGAGACTCCTCTTCTTTGTTTCGTTTTGGGTCCATAATCTTTTAAGAATAATCTTTCGTACTCTTCTTTTCGAACGGCTAGTCCGACTTGAAGAGTTGTTCTAAATAAGTTACACCTATTCTCGTTCTTATTGACTTTCGACCTATAAAAAAAGTGAGCAGGAAAAAGTGTTACTTGTCCGGGGAGGTCAGGGAGTTCACAAACATCCTCTTCTGGTGTATTCTCTGACTCTTTAAATTGTAAGACACCTTCGTTGCCTTCTTCGATGTCTAGATTGGCATTGTACAAAAAAATTACTATCTTGTAATTGTAATCTTGGTTAGCCGAACTTTGCTTAAAGGGCGTAAGAGACTCTTCTCCTTGGATTAACCTACCGTAAGCCATTGTTGTATTCCAATCGGTCCAGAAAGGACCATCTTCTACCTTGAACTCTTTATATATTTCCGCCATCAAAAAAGAATAATAAGTATCTCCCAGTAAAGACTTTGTATTTGATGCATCGTCTAAATCATCAACAACAAAAAATCCAGATTTTTGATATGTCCATCTTTGCTGCTCGAACTTATCTTGAAAAATGGAAGCTACCGTGTACATAGCTGGGTCCTTCAAGGGGTTCATTTGGAGTATCCGCTCTCTTGGTTGTTTCAGGTATTCGTTTTTCATATTTGAAATAATGTTTCATTATTAGCACTATTGATAAGCTCCACTTTCTGAGTCTGTAAAATATCCTTTATTGCCAGTACTGTATTGTTAGACAACGAAGACGACATCTTTTTCGTAAGTTCTATTAAATTGCTATGGACTTTTTTGCGTTCGCATTTACAGCACTTCTTGAAATATTCAACATCATTAATTAGTTTCAAAAGAGGCTTCGAATTAGCAACTACCCCATTCATATTAGGATCTTTCAAAAAAAGGTAAAATTCCATTATCGAAGAGAATGTTTTAGTCATGTCTCCATAACTTTACACAAAATAAAATAAACAAATAATGTAGTGACTTCAATAATACCAAAATTAACCAATGGCATCTCAAAAAATACGATTGCCCCTAGTGAAAACCAAATAGACAAGCAAATTGGGCAAGAGATTAATTTGGTAAAAAAAGAGGTCCTGTGTACTAAAAGATACATAGGGTAATCCACCAAAGGGTCTTCATCAGACTTCTTTCTGTAGTCATCTATATAAAAAAATTTATTTATATGAAAAAAACTTACGTATTCAACAAAGGCATTGGTTTTGAACCAGACCACCATGACGGTCACGATAAAAAAAACCGAATGTAAGATCTGATCGAATGGTATCATCACGTTCTACCCTGTGGAGCCAAAACTATCTTCGTCTCTAGTCGTACCCTCTAACTCGTGGCACTCGTTCCATTCTACGTCGTGGCACTTTTCAATTATTAATTGTGCGATTCGATCTCCAGCAGAAATATTGTAACTAGACTGAGGGCCAAATACTTCCTCAATTG
>Ga0098061_1000860_pt1 | contig 14955 bp, 4 predicted proteins | sample 22_taG_FD_92579 | JGI IMG/M metagenome (GOLD analysis project Ga0098061, IMG submission 92579) | Marine viral communities from the Subarctic Pacific Ocean - 22_ETSP_OMZ_AT15343 metaG | ecosystem: Environmental > Aquatic > Marine > Oceanic | place: Subarctic Pacific Ocean | collected 2015-01-20 | reverse complement strand
TCTTTTGATGATAGTGCTCAATTAAATTACTTTGTTGGTAGGAGTTTTTACGAAACTACTATGAAATATAAAAATCCATTTGTCAGTAAAGATGTAATAGGGTTTGATTTGTTTATAAATTGGAGTGAACCGATTATATTGTGTGAGGGAGTGTTTGATGCTATAGCTATAAAGAGAAATGCTATACCGTTATTTGGAAAGACCATTCCAAAAAAATTAGAGAGAAGAATTATAGAGAAGAATGTTCAAGACATTTATATAGCACTTGATACAGATGCTATTAAAGACTCATTAAAAATGTGTGAGAAATTTATGAATCAAGGTAGAAATGTTTATATGGTAGATTTACCAAACGAGGCAGACCCGTCAAATCTGGGGTTTAAAAAAATTCATAATATTTTAGACACCACTAATCTATTAAATTTTAGTTCATTGATTAAGTATAAATTGTTAGGATAACTATGAGAATAAAAGTACCCTTTAAGAAACTGAAAACTATACATCACCTTTCAGATATTCATATTCGTAATTTAAAACGACATAAAGAATACAGACAAGTATTTTCTAAAGTATATGATAGAATAAAACAAAATTCAAAAAATAGTATTATATATGTGGGTGGTGATATTGCTCACGCTAAACTCGATATGTCTCCGGAGTTAGTAGATTTGATTTCAGAGTTTTTTAGTAAGTTAGCTGATATAGCTCCTACAGTAGTTATCGCTGGAAACCATGATTGTAACTTAAATAATCTTCATAGATTAGATGTGTTACAACCAATTGTAAAAAATCTCAAACATTCTAATTTACATTACATGCGAAACACTTGTACATTTAAAGTGGCTGATGTTACATTCGCTGTTATGTCTGTATTTGATGAACATAATGTAGAGAAATATCATAAGGCTATTGATTTAGTTGGTGATACAAAGATTGCTTTATTTCATGGTAGTATAGATAATTGTTCAACTGATTTTGGATTCCATTTAAAGAATCCAGAACATACTACAAACTTATTTAAGGGATATGATTTAGCGTTATTGGGTGATATTCATAAAAGACAATTTATGGATAAGGAACACACGATAGCTTATTGTGGTTCGTTGATTCAACAAAATCATGGTGAATCATTAGAACACGGATATTTGACTTGGGATATTCCGACAAAGAAAGCTACATTTGAAAAAATTGAAAATGACTATGGGTACTATACATTAGAAATTGATAATGGAGTTGTTCCTATGGTAGATGATATGCCAAAGAAAGCTAGGCTTCGTGTAAGAATTTCTAATACCGATTCATCTATGATTAAAAAAGTTACTTCGAAAATACATAAGACTTATGGTATAAAAGAGATTTCTATAAATAGGACAGATACGCTTTCACAATCAAAAACGGGTGATAGATTAAATAAGATAAATGTAGGAGATGTTCGTAATACAGATTACCAATATACTTTGATGGATGATTATTTAAGAAGACAATATGCAATTGATGATATTGTGTTAGCTAAAATCAAAGTTATTAATGAAGATTTAAATTCACAATTACCTGAAGAAGAAGTATCGAGAAATGTTCATTGGAAGTTAAAGAAATTTGAGTTTGATAATATGTTCTCTTTTGGTGATAAGAATATAATTGATTTTGAAAAGACAAATGGTTCTGTAGGATTGTTCGCAGCTAATGCTTCTGGTAAATCTTCTTTATTAGACGCTTTATCTTTTTGTTTATTTGATACTTGTTCGAGAACAATATATGCTAGAGATGTGATGAATAATAAACAAGCTACTTTTAATTGTAAGTTAAATTTTTCTGTTAGTGACCAAGACTATTTTATTGAAAGACGAGCTAAGAAACATAAGAACGGCCATGTCAAAGTAGATGTAGATTTTTGGATTACAGATGACGCTGGTGATAGAGTTTCTATGAATGGTGACCAACGAAGAACAACGAATTTAAATATAAGAAAAATTATAGGTGATTATAGTGATTTTATTATGACAGCTCTTTCTTTACAATCTCAAGGTAATGTGTTTATTGAAAAGACACAAAAAGAGAGAAAAGAAATTTTAGCTCAGTTTATGGACATCAATGTATTTGACCAATTGTATTGTTTAGCTCAAGAAGAAATCCATGATGTAGCAGCTATATTAAGAAATTTAAAGAAACACGATTATGGTTATGAATTATCTGAAGCTGAACAGAAGTATGAACTTAGTAAAGACGATTATGATAAATTTGAAGTGATACGAAAAGAATTAGTAAAACACCAAAAAATAAAAAATTCAGAAGTATTATTATTGTCAAAAAAATTAAATAATATTGATTCAGCTGTAGTTGATATTGATTCTCTTGAAAAACAAAATCAAAATTTGAATGAGAAGTCAGATAATATTGATGATGATATTGATAATATAGAAGTTAAAACAACTGATAATAAAGAATTGTTTCATACTATAAATAACGATTTGATGAAATATACTGAAGTTGAAAAAAAGTATTTAGAGTATCAACATTTAATTACAGATAGAGATGGTATTAAACTTAGATTAGACAATTTAAAACAAGAAGTTAGATTTAAATTAGATAAGGTTGAAAAACTTAATAAGCATGAATATGACCCTGATTGTGATTATTGTGTTAAAAATCCTTTTGTAAAAGATGCTATGAAAACAAAGGGAGAATTAGAAGATGATAAGAAAACAGCTCAGTCAATGTTATTGTCATTTAATCAATATGAAGATAAAATTAATACTGAATATCCTACCATAGAAGATGATAAACAAATATATGACAAATTATTACTTGATTTTGATAGAGTTAAAAGTCAACAACGAAATTTAAATAGTGAAAAAGTTTCTTTGATGTCACAACGAACAAGTCTTGAAACTCAAATAGAAGCTACAGATGATAAGATACTTAGATACTATGAAAATGAAGATATGATTCAAGCCAATAAAGAAATTGAAAAACAAATATCAAAAGCTCAAGAAAAATTAGATAATCTCAATATAAAATTATCTCAATCAGATACGGAGATGAAAAAATTACATGGTGAGGTTACAATATATAAAAATAAAATTGACCAAATAAATAAAACTATTCAAGAGATAAAAGACCTTGAAGATAATTTTGAAGCTTATGAATATTATATGGATGCTGTTAAACGAGACGGTGTTCCGTATGAATTAATTACAAAAGTTCTTCCAACAATAGAAACAGAAGTAAATGGAATATTAGACCAGATAGTAGACTTCAATATGGTTCTTGAGATGGATGGTAAAAACATCAACACCAAGATAGTGTATGACGAACATAATGTATGGCCTCTCGAACTTTCAAGTGGAATGGAGAGGTTTATATCAGCACTTGCTATACGAGTAGCTTTAATAAATTTATCTAATTTACCTCGACCCGATTTCTTAGCTATTGATGAAGGATTTGGTGTATTAGATTCTGATAACTTAAATTCATTAGCTATGTTGTTTGATTATCTAAAAGGTCAATTTAAATTTTTAATGATTATATCTCATATTGATGCTATGCGAGACATCATGGATGTACTGGTAGAAATTAAAAAAGAAAATGGTTATAGTAGTGTTAATTATTCTTGACTTTTAACACATTCTTTGAAGGAGTAATATTGGATATTCCTTCTTGATTTTTTTTTAATTCTAATATATGAGAGTTGACGAGGCTAGACATTGTTCTGGCCTCTTTTTTTGCATACTCTTGAAACCACTCTATTAATTCGTTATCTATTGTAAAATTACATCTTTTTTTCATTTATACTTACTCCGTGTGTATAATATAAATATAATGCTCGAAACATTTTACCTGGTCTTATATTTATATATGGATAGTTTTTTTTAGCTTACATCTTGGAGAACTTAGTGATAAAATATACACAATTAGATGAAGGACTTGAATCAGTCGGTGTTTTTAAAGAAGACCCTTTGAGCTTTAATAGAGGTCAATCTAAGTATTTTAAAATATTAAATCTTCCACAAACTATAACTACTGGTAAACAAATGTTTTTGATTCAGGGTACTGAATTTTTAAAAACAGGTGTTGAAATAAAAATAGAATTAAAAGATAGTGAAGGTAATATAATATATACTGAACCTATTGATGCATCATTTTCAAGAGATGAATATAAACCTATTTCTATTGTAGTATATGGAGATGAAATAGCGGGTACTGCTACTATGACTATATTGGCAGAATTATCTACTTATGAAAATGATAGAGGACTTATAGTAGATATACCTGATGAATGGAAAGACATATATAATGTTCGTTGGCAAGATACACTACTATTAGATAATTCTACAATAGTCAACAAACAACCTCTTTATTTTTATGAAGCTCCTACATTAGAAGTTGAAGAAGTAAGAAGTCCTTATGTTACAATTTCAGGTTCTGTAACAGACCATACTTATACTTATGATTCTGGAACTCTTACACTAATAAATGATACAGTTAATGCTAATAGTTATGAAACTACATCTGGAGTATTTGAAGTTCCTAAATTTAGCGGTTCTTTTATAGGAGGTGTATTAACTGTAAACGCTCATGATAAGACTGGTTCTTATAATGGAATAGTAGAAGATTTTACTGCAAGTATAACTAATATTATTAGTGAAACTAAATTAAAAATAGACCCACCATTTAGTCAAACAGCTAACTTACCAAATTATTCAGCAGCTATCGGTAAATCAGTACCTGATACTCATAACGCTGGTGTTCGAGGTTATAAAATAACTTATGTATCAGCTAGTTATCAAGAAACTCAAAACAATATATCATTTGCAAAATTAAAATTGAATAAATTAAAAACTTATTCTGGTGATATACATAGTATAAAAACTTATATGAAAGCTAGTAGTGGTGTACAAGAAATACAGGTAGGTGATGGTATTTTAGAAGAAGAAAAATTATTTATAAAAGAAGTAACGAGTGATAATGTTTTCTTTGATGTTTCTGTCGGTGATTTTATAAATCAAACACATATAGACGAAAACTTTACAGCGTCTTTACATACTGATTTATTAAATGTATACGCCGGTAGTCTGTTAAGTACACAACCTACAATGTCTTATGTAACTACACCTCTTATGGATGGTTTGAAGATAAGTGGTTCTTTGGGTGGGTGGAGAGATTTCTATAAAGTACAATATACAAGCTCTATAGATTTCAATGAAAAACAGGCATATAAGCTTAGAATGAAATTATATGGTAATAAACTAAGTGAAACACGATTAGATTCAGCGGGTACATCAACTGAAATACAACGAGGTAAAATAAATATTTATATGAGCGGTTCTGCTTTTGTAGATAATGATGAGAATACAAAATTTGAAGAAGCTGATACTGATACTATAAATACTAATATTATATCTGATGCTATAATGCGAGGAGGTAATTATAGTGGACATAGAATATACGCTACTAAAATAGAAGATGCTCTAACAGAACAGGAAATTGATGTAGATGTAGATTTTATACCAGATAATAGTGGTAGTGGTACAGTAGTATTTTATGTTGAATCTGGTGAATGGACATTAAAAGATTTAGAAATAAATTCATCTAAAGAAACCGGATTTAATCCTGAACAATATACATTTTATTTACCTCTAGACAAAGCAGTCGCTGATGATACATTAACATTTTATATAGAATTTTTTAATGTTAACAATGAACCCGCACTTTTATATGGTGATACATTAAGAGTAACTACAATACCTATAAATTTTACAGGCAGTAATCAGTTAATAAGTGGAGATGATAATTTATTATCAGGAAAAATGTATGTTGGTCAGGGAGTTGGTACTGGTGTTGAAATAGCCGGTGTTAGTTCAGCTTATATTCGTTCAGTTGGATATGAAGGATTTCAAAAAGCTACAGATAAGACAGCTTCACCTGGTTGGTTAATGTGGAGTGGTTCTGTTTTAGCTGGTAGTGGAGATTCATATGGTGGTGTTGGATTAGAACTTCATGCGGGTGGAGATAGTGGTTCATTTAAATTTAGAACAGATACAAATGAATTAGATATAAGAACTGATAAATTTTTTATTGGAAAAGAAAGTGAACAATTTATAAGTGGAGCAGAACGAAATATCGAGATTTCATCATCATTGTTTCATCTTGACCCAGCGAATAATAAATTAGTGATTGGAGCCGGTACTACTATAAATGCTGATTTGAGTGCAAATGAAATATTTGTTCCAGCTAGTACTAATATAGATACGGCATTAGCTGCTATAACATCAACAGGTTTTGCTAAGTTTGAATCAGCTTCAATAGCTGGATGGAACATTACAAGTTCAAAGATTACTAAAAATAATGTAGCTTTAGATTCTATATTATCGGGATTGACTGTAACAGATATTAATGATAATATTATGATTAAAGTAGGTAGTGGTTCATTATCAGAAGTAACTGGTTCAGGAACTAATTTAATGACTAACCCTACATTTGACGATACTGGTAGTGGATGGTTTTTCACTTCTGCTAGTTATGATACACTTTTCGGAGAGGACCAATGGCCAACATCCAAATTTACAGGAACTAAGTCGTGTTCTATGGAAGTAACAAAATCAAATTCAGTAGATTCTGAAGGTCAACATATTAGAATATTTATACCAGCTGAAGCTACAAATGTGAGTGAATAATAATGGCTAATAATAAATTTACATACGAAATAAGTCAAAGTATTACAGGTAGTACAATTAAATCTACTGATACAGTAGAATTTAGTTTCCAAGCTATGACAGATAATACACGCACAAAATTTTATTCTAATCATACAATTAATTTTCTTTATAGTGGTTCAGATGGTGATAATTATACACAATTACCAGATTCAGATTCATTAAAATTACCAAAGAAATTTGTATTGGGTACTGCGTATAGTAAAAAATCTTTTGTGTTCGCTCCACCAACTGATGTAGTAGGAATTAAAGCAGTCATTAGTGGTTCAGTTGGAAAAAGTGAAGGTACGGGTACAGACACATCAATTGATGTAATGAATGCCATGAAAATAGATTATGATGATTTTAAGTTTAATGTTGAAACAACGAAAGTAGAATTAACAGATAGTGGACTTTTGATATATACATCTCCAAGTAGATATGTAAGAGCTAATCCATCTGGACTTGATATATTAGGTGGTGATGTAAATGTTGATAAGGTAACTGCTAATGAGTTAGAAATATATGGTGATGTATCTGTATTTGGTGATTTACAAGCTTCATCTATACCTGCCGATGAAGTAGCAAGTTCATTGATAGCAGACATTTCAACTTCAAATGCTCCAGGTGATTCAGCTAAATATGCAAGAGCCGACCATATACACGATTTACCATTTTCAGTATTAGATGATGTAGTTCAAGAAGGATATTTTACTCAAATCAGTTCATCAAAAATATCTGGTTCACAGATGCACATTGAAGGAAATGCATTTATCAGTGGAACTCTTGAAGTTATTGATTTAATCACAAGAACAATAACAGCTTCTACCGTTGAGTTTACAGGTTCAAATATTTTTGGTGATAGTGCTAGTGAAGATATACATTATTTTACAGGTTCTATTGAAGCTAGTGGTGCTTACCATAGTTTATTTGGAACTAATGTTACAATGAGCGCTTATGATACTGTAAAATTACAGGATGTTGTATATGTGACGAGTAGTAAAGTTGGTATAGGAACTACAACTCCAGAAAATATATTAGATATAAGTGGAAGTACTAAAGTTTTCGGAGAAATGAATACTCATTTATTTGTATCTGGTTCCGGTTCAGCTAACATCATTTTAAGAGCTTCAGCTAGTACTGCATATGAAACTTATGGTATGTCAAGTACTGGTAATAAATTTAAAATCAATAGATTAAATAATGCTGGTACTTCTACAACATCTACTCCATTCACTATTGATGGTGATAAAGTCGGAATCGGAACAACGAGTCCATCAAAAGAATTAACCGTAGCGGGTAACATAAGTGCAAGTGGTGATTTATATTTAGGTGGTGGAGATGTTAGAACTCTTGATGGAACTAATTTATATCTAAGACCAGAAGGACATGGTAGGGTATATATTGGTGCGAATGGAGACGGAGCGGATTTATATCATTGGACAGGTAGTGGTGTTTATTCTTATTTTGATTTTAGTGGAGACTATTACAGAATAACAACTACAGCTACAAGTGGTATTAGATTATATAATGACACTACTATAACAGGGAATCTTACAGCAAGTGGAAACATATCTTCAAGTGGGAATATTTATGTAACACAGATAACAGCAAGTAGTGGAATAAAGGCCGATTCTTTTCAATCTGTTACTGGTGGAACAGCAATTGATTTCAATGATGATATAGATTTAACCGGTAATTTTACAGCAAGTGGTGATATAAGTCAATCAGCAACTTCAACCGGTTCATTTGGTTCTTTGTATGATAGTGGTCAAGCTTATTTTGGTGGAAATGTCGGAATCGGAACAACGAGTCCATCAAGCTTATTGCATGTACAAGGTACTTTAGTAGCAGTAGCAGACCAACCAGGAATACTTGGACTTTTTGAACAATCAACTGATGGAAGAACTTTATTTAGAGTTAGAAATACACTTGCAAATGTGAGTGCAGCTGCAACGGCGACTGGTATTTCACTTGTAGCGTATTCGAATGTAAGTAACAATCCAATTTCAAATACAATTGAAGCTCAATTGTTATTGAGACAAGAAGGAACAAGTACTAACTCAAATGGTGAAACTATATTAATAGCTCCAAATGACATTTTATTTAATGTTAATGCTAACGACTTAGTAATGACTGGTAGTTCGTATAATAATGTTGGTACTAATGCTATGTATATAACTGGTTCTACTGGAAATGTCGGAATCGGAACAACGAGTCCAACAGTAGCATTACAAGTAGAAGGTGACATAAGTGCAAGTGGTGTTGTATATGCGAGAAGATTTGAATCAAGTGGTTCTGCAGATTCTATTGATATTGTCGATAGTATTGATGTAACAGGAAATATAACCGCGAGTGGTGATATAAGTCAATCAGCAACTTCAACTGGTTCATTTGGAATGGGTTATTTTGATGGAAATGTTGGTATCGGAACGACAAGTCCTGGACATACCTTAGAAGTAAAAGGTTCTGAATCAACATTAGCAAGATTCTATGATTCATCAAATGGTTCTATTGGTCAGATTGAAATCGGAACAATGGATATTAAAGTTAACAACAACGAAATGCAGTTTAGAGATGCAGCTGATACTCCCATTTTAACAATAACTGATGATGAATATGTCGGCATCGGCAATTCAAATCCACCAGAAAGACTAACTGTAGAAGGTAACATAAGTGCAAGTGGTGATTTAATATTAAACGATGGAACAACATCATTGATTTATGATGCATCTACTCATGAATTGATATCAGATGGAGCGACATTTGCAATAAAAGGAACAGATATTAATTTTGACAATGATACTCTTTATATAGATGAGAGTGAAAATTCAGTCGGAATCGGAACAGATGACCCAACTTATAACTTGGATGTAGTCGGTGATATAGGAGTTAATGAATATATTTACCACAATGACGATAGTGGAACATATATAAGATTTGAAAATGATTCATTTAAAATAGGAACTGGTGGGAGTGTTGGAATAAGACAAGATTCTGCGGGAAGAATTGGTATTGGAAGAACTCCAGCATTTACACTTGATGTGGATGGTGACGGAGCATTTAAAGAATCAGTAGGAACTTCATCATTCGCAAGTGGTTTCGCAGGTCATGGTTGGAGAATATCTAATACTGGTGACGCGGGAGCTACTGGTAGTGATGGTTGGGGAATGTCTATAGATAATTTGACAGTTCGTGGTCAAATGAAAGTTTACGAATTATTGATTCAACAATTAAGAGCCACAAATGGTTCGGTATGGATTAGTTCAACAGGAAAAGTTGATACAGTAACTGCATTAGCAACTCCATCATTTTCATTACAATTTGACACAGGTTCGAATACATATGGACATGGTTTTAGAGAAGGTGATTTAATAAGAGCTCAAAAGTTTCAAGGTGCGGGTTCAGAAGATGTAGTTATGAGGTCAGATTTAGTTGTTGTTTCTATAGGAAATAGTGGTTCATTAACAGCAGTAACATCTTCGACAGGAAACACACCTCCGAGTGGTGGATTTGATTATGTGAGAATTGGTAATACTACAAGTGCATCAAGACAAGGAGCAGTATATCTAACTTCAGATGATGATGAAGCACCCTATATTGATATTATTGATGGTGTAAGTGCTCACGCAGATTTTAATGCGGATAATAATATTAAAGCTAGACTTGGAAAACTTGATGGTATAAGTGATACTAATTACGGAGATTTATCAACTGGTAGTAATGGTACTATTGGAAATAATTATGGGTTATATTCTGATAATGTTTATTTGAAAGGTGGGATACGAGCTTCGTTTGGTGAGATAGGTGGTTTTGGAATAGGTACTACAGTATTGTCATCTTCAGATAATAGTTTTATATTGAGTTCGAGTGATGTGTCAATGAAGTTAGGAGCTACTGCCAATCAAATGACATTCACTAATGATGCCGGTATTTTTATGAGTGGTAGTGGTGATTTTAGAGTAGGACATCCGACAGATGATAATATTGGTCAACTTAAATTTACAGCAGGAACTGGATTAGAATTAACAGCATCTTATATAAACTTAAAAGGTAGTGGTGTTGAAATAGAAACAGAGAATTTTGAATTAAATTCATCTGGATTAGACATATCAGCATTTAGTCGTTCAATTGATTTAGGTGATGGTAAAATAATACTTAGTGGTTCAACTGTTCCAGTAATCAAAATAGATGGTGGTGAAATATCAGCATCTAATTTCTTTGTATCGAGTACAGGTGAAATGACAGCAAGTGCTGGTCAGATAGCTAATTGGGTTATTGGTGCTGATAAATTGTATAATACTTCAATGGCATTAGACAATACAAATGAAAGAATACTACTTGGTTCAAATTCATCTTATAATAGTGCTAAGATAGCTTTTAGTGGAAGTGGTGAGGGTTTCGTAGCTAATCAATCTATGAGTTGGGATTCAAGTGGAAATCTACAACTTACTGCATCAAAAGTAGATATTAGTGGTAGTGATGTAAATATTTTAACACCAAACTTTTTCTTTGGAAGTGCTACTTCACATATAAGTGGTTCATCAACTGGACTGATTATGAGTTCAAGTGAGTTTAGATTAGATACAGCCGATTTAGATATTGATTCAGTAGGTAAAAGAATTAATTTAGGTGAAGGTGCTATAATATTAGATGCAGCTGGAACCAATGAATCATATATTGAATTGAATAGTCAGATTAAATTATTTACTGATGGTAATAATACAGAATTTTATACAACGACCAAAAATACTTTTACTGATACAGACGCCGGTTTCTATTTAGCGAGCGGTAGTAGTGGTGTTAAAGTAAATATAGGTGACAACACTTCTGCTATAAAATTTGATTCAGCTGATAGTTCTTTTCAGATAACATCTTCAAATGTAGATATAAGTGGTAGTGATGTAAATATATCATCACCATCTATTTTCTTAGGACAAGGTAATTCAAACTTTATAAGTGCGTCAAGTGGAAAAATAGAAATATCTTCCTCTAATTTTCATTTAAAAGAAGGTAATATTACAGCATCTAATGTAGATTTGAGTGGTAAAATAACTGCAACGAGTGGTGAGTTTACAGGTGATGTTATAGCTACTCATATCAATACAACAAGTGGTTCAATTGGTGGATGGACAATTGGAACAGATAAACTTTCAACAACTGGATTTCAACTTTCAAGTTCAGGATATGTTATTTCTTCTTCTAATTTTCAAGTTGACCATAGTGGAAACATAACAGCTTCTAATGTAGATATTTCTGGTAATATAACAATAACTGGTGGTCAAGCACAAACAGATATAGAGAATTTACAAACTGCTACAGGTTCATTAGAAGCTGCCGATGATATATTACAAGGTAATATTGATACAGTACAAGGTAATGCTGAGGATGAGAACAGATATAACACTTGGGTTATAAATCCAGATTTCAACGCTACTTCTTCTACTTCTCCTGTTAAGGGTTGGGGTCGAACTTCGACTGGAGCAAACCCAAGTGAATTTACTCCAACAGCGACTGATTATATCAGTATTATTGAGGGTATAGGTGATATGGGTGGTAATGTAATAGAATTAACTGGTTCTAATAATTCATTATACGCCACAAATCCAATTCCAGTAGATACTTCGCATGTATATAGATTATCTTTTAGAGCTAGAGAGACTAAAGTTGCAACAAACGGAGATACTGCAGGAATTTATTGTGGTTTTGTTTGTATGGATGAAGATTTTGTAAATATTGATGAAATGGATGCAACTCATAGATATTTTGTAAAATCAAATTATGCATTTTTAACTTTGAATGAGTGGGAAGTTCATAGTGCTACAATAACTGGTGAAGGTCCAGTAACTAATAAATTTAAGACAGGAACCAAATATATTAGACCATTAATTCTATATAATTGGGAAGATAGTAACGCTACAACTCAACTCGATTGGGTTAAAGTCGAAAATTTAACTGTTGGAGAAACCAATGATTTAACAACACCTGTATCACCAGGAGGTTTGATTGATATGGCGGAAACTCCTGATGGAGCTGGATTATATTTGGGTGCAAATAATTTAGGTTATTACAATAGTAGTTGGAAAACTTATATGTCTTCAAGTGGTGATTTCTATTTAACTGGTTCGGATGGATTCTTACAATGGGATTCTTCTGATTCAGCTTTAAGTTTAGGTGGGTCAAAAGTAGAATTAAAACTTGGAAGTGATATATCAACATTTACAAATTCAGCTATAGCATTAAGTGGAAGTGGTGAAGGTCATTTAGCTGGTGGTGGAGTTTCCTGGAATAAAGATGGAAACTTAACAGTAAGTGGAACAATTAGTTCAAGTGAAGGTAACATCGGTGGTTGGACAATTGGTTCTACAAGTTTCAATAAAAATTTAATTGAATTAAATGCGACATCACAATCGTTAATAGTTAAAGATAGTTTCGATAATGAAAAGATTAGAGTTGGTAGTGGTAGTTTAAGTGATTTATCTGGAGTATCTACAAATATTTTATTGAATAATGGGTTTGAATTAGATAGTGGAGGTGCAACTTCACTTACGAATTGGAAGTTAACACATAACGCAGCTGGTAACGAATTATGGAACTCAGGTTCTATTGTTGTAGCAGTTTCAGAATCAGCAGCATCAGCTTCTTCAGGAACTAAATTTTTAGAAATATTTGTTGGAAAACAAACTGGTGGTGATGCAGCAGCAGCTGAAGGTGATTCAGGTGGTTAATATAATGAAAATTAAATATATTTATATATATATAAAAGTAGGGGATTAAGGTATGTCAGGAACACCAATATCAAAACTTAATTTTGAGTTAACCCAATCCGTAACTGCTAGTGGAGATAGTGTTTTTGGGAAAGGTGATACTGTTGAAGTCAGTTTTGTAGCAAAAGGTTCAGCTGGTCACGGAGCATATACTGACCAATATGTTGATTTATATTATGCTACTGATAAGGATAGTCCTTCGTGGACACGAGTAAATTCTACAAATTATCCAAAAAGATTTTATTTACCTACAACTTATACTACAAGAAGTTTTGTAGCCGGTTTGAATGAAGATGCTGAAGCACTAAGAGTATTTATAACAGGTTCAGTCAATTCCACAGCTTCATATTCAACACCAAATTTACTGGATGGTAATAATCCTGAAATAAGAATTAAATTTGATGATATACAATTAAAAGTTCACACCCCTCATTCAGAATTAACACAAGATGGTATATTGATTTGGAATTCACCCAGTAGATATATTAAAGCAGATGCTGATGGAATTGATATAAAAGGTGGAGCTCTTGAAGTAGAAACTATTATAGCTGATTCATTACAAGTGTATGGTGATGTTACAGCGTTTGGTCAGATGGTAGAGACTGATTTAGAACCTTGGAGATTAGACCCGTATGACATAGGAACAGAACCTGACCCCGGTGGAATTGCTAATGTATTATATTCATTAGGTGACCATGTACACGACTTACCATTTTCAACTTTAAATAGTGTTATTGGTGAATCTCAACTAACATCTAATCTCTATGCTACAAATATAACAGCAAGTGGAAATATATCATCAAGTGGTACTATAGAAGCAAGTTCAATGATAGTCGGTGGTGCATCAACAGCAGCTGGTGGAATATCATCTACACATATAACTGCGAGTGGTAATATAAGTGGTTCATCAACATCAACAGGTTCATTTGGAAGAGCTGAAATTGTGGATGATATAGTTACGGGTGGAAGTATGTCTTTGGGTGGAGTAGGAATACATTCTGGTGGTACATTACATTTAGGTGGTACACATGGAATTCGTTTAGATGATAACACTACCATTAATTGGGCAGTTCCAACAATTGTTGGAAGTAATGCTTTAGACCATATTAAAATTTCAACTTCGGCGGGCTCATTAATATTATCGGGTTCAAATGTCGGAATCGGAACAACGAGTCCTGGATATAAACTTGATATTTATTCATTAGCCACTATAGATAATAGAATACGGTTTGGTCAACCTGGTGATTCAGCGGTTGGTAGTTTAGTTGGAAGATTCGCCGATTCAAAAGATTTAAGAATACAAAATTCTGAATTAGCAAGTATTGATTTCTATACTAACAATACTAAGAGAATGACAATTTCATCAAGTGGAAATGTCGGTATCGGAACAACGACTCCAACAAAACCATTACAAGTAGAAGGTGACATAAGTGCAAGTGGTGATTTAGATTTAGGACATTTTGGTTCAGGCGGAACAATCTACGGAGGAAGAAATG
>Ga0098061_1000859_pt1 | contig 14955 bp, 15 predicted proteins | sample 22_taG_FD_92579 | JGI IMG/M metagenome (GOLD analysis project Ga0098061, IMG submission 92579) | Marine viral communities from the Subarctic Pacific Ocean - 22_ETSP_OMZ_AT15343 metaG | ecosystem: Environmental > Aquatic > Marine > Oceanic | place: Subarctic Pacific Ocean | collected 2015-01-20 | reverse complement strand
TTTAATGTATGCATGGAATGTAGAATGTTTAGCAAGTGGAAAATCCGTCATCTTATTCACAGGTGATAAGGATATGATACAACTTGTTAATAAAAATGATACTACACAAACTCACACCATTCTTTATTCCCCCGTACAAAAGAAACTTTATACCTACATAGGCTTTACTCAATGGGTAGAATCTGTAGATGTTAAAGAGAATAATGATATCTTTGCTCAGTTAAATTCTCACGCTACAGTTGAATCAATGACCAAAACATTATTAGCAGATCTTTACGGTAAAAATAAGATGACTATTGTAGAAATTGATCCTGAAGAAATAGCATTTAAAAAAGTTCTGACTGGAGATTCAGGTGATAATGTATCACCTATTTATTGGTACACCACTACAAATAAAAATGGTTCTTCTAGGACTTATGGGGTAAGTGATAAAAAGGCACAATTAATTTTAGAAGAATTCGAAAAGATTTATGGAAAGGTCAGTTCTTTAAATTTCTTTAAACATGATTATGTAATAGGCTTGGCTAATATTGCTATTCGAGTTTTAAAAACTAAGCATATGAGCCGGGAGCAGATTGTTCAAAATATTCAAAGGAATGCACATTTGGTTCTTTTAAATTCTACCACTATTCCTGAATCTATTCATGAAGAAATGTTAAGAACGGTAGAATTACACTTACAAAATAAAAATCTTGAACTCCCAACTTTGACTACAATGAATAAGATACTTGAAGGAACTGCTTATTCAAAGGAAGATTCAAGTATTACTTCTAAAATATTAGATGATGATGAGTCAGATGATTTTTCTTTCATAAGTGACCGTAAACAAAAAGGGAAACTCTTTTAAAATAATAAATATAATAAATGAAGCTTTTTGATTACATGAAGGTTTTGTTTTCCACCCCTATAAAGTGGAATACATTAAAAAATTATGATAAGGTAAAGAACAGTTTTATGACTAATAGGTTCATGAGTATTAAGTTCCCTATACAGGCTAATCTCTTTAACCAATTAAAAACTGATCCCTTAGGAGCAGCAGAATCTTGGAGGATGGTGGCTTCTAAATTTAATAGAGTTCCTGGATGGATATACACTCGTGTTAGGAAAACTAAAAAAGAAAAAGTGTGGGAAGCTAAAATAGAAGCCGTAGAATTTTATATGAAGGTTAACGAAATAGGTAAAAGAGAATACAAAGAAGCTTTTAAAGTTAACCCTCAATTGATGAAACAGACCTTAATATCAATAGAAAAACAATTAGGTGATGATGTACACTAAAAACTTTGAACTTACTATCCCTACTAATATTTCATTTACTTTATATAAGTATGATTACGTTGATAGCATAGTTATTTCTCGTGTGTTAAAAGAATGTAAGAACCATCCTACCGGGCAGAAAGGAGTTTATAGAATTACTGTTGAAGAATTCAAAAAGGCAATTGAGACTTCTTCAAGGCTTCGTAAGGAAGTGGAAAAGGCTAAACAGATGGCAATCCCAACTCCTAATCTTAAAGTTAATTCAGTATTCTTCCTATGGAATATTATTGAAGCATTAACCAATCTTAAGTGGTTGACCTTTAAGGTATCCGAAGATAAAAATTACAGTAGGATTATGGAAGTACATGATAAAGAAATTTTGACTTTCCACTATAACATTGAAGAGGGTGTTTTAAACATGGCTCACATTTTAAACCGAGAAGAATTAGATGAATTTAATAAAGAGATAATAGACAGTGGACTCATGGAAAATAAGTACTTTGATAGAGTAGGTTATTTTTGGATGAGAGCTGCTATTTTCTTTGACATCATTACATCTTTTGAACAACGAGGGAGTGGAATATCTTCTAAAATCTTCCAAAATGTTGATCCTAAAATAGATGAGGATGATCCCTTACTCTTAATCATCACCGATTACACCAGTTACTAATCCTTCTTTCAATAATCTAAATTGCATTAGAATATATAAACAAATAAACTATAGGATGAGTTTTCTCCAAAGGTGTTGTAGTTCCAAAAGGGAATGTTTAACTTACGTCATAATCTTATTGTGGTGTGGAGTTGGTATTTTAGCTTCTTACTATGAAGCCAGTTTTACGGAATTAGCTACTTACTTTATATCCCTTACCGGATTTGCTGGGGCATACATGTATGCAGAGACTAAAAGGAAGAGTAATGATACTTCAATTTTTATGGCCGGTAAATCAAGCAAAAGAGAACTTATGATTTACCTCACAGTTTTTCTTTGGTTAGTGATAGGAGTCTTTACAATCATTAACAAAGCCGACCTAATGGGAATGAGTGCTTATTTTGCTGCTCTTACACCTTTCGTAGGTTCTTATATAATAGGAGAGACTGTTAAAGGTGAAGATGAACCTGAAGAAGTAAAACAGATTAATTCATAAATAAAAATTTTATCATGTCACGAGAATCAAAAATAGAACAAATAAGAAAAGAGAGTCTACGATGTCTTAATGAAGAAAGGCTTAAGAGAGCTCATAAAGACTATAAGAAAAAACCTCTTATAGAAAATAAACATACTAAATGAATAGGGAACAGAATTTAAAAAACATAGTAGCCGAAAGTTACAAGGCTAGGCATAATGCTTTAAACGAAGCCGAAAAAAATACCCCTATAGCACCCGGTGCTGCTGGCGCAGTTTCAGGTGGAGGAAGTGGCCTCAATTTGAATAAATGGCCTGGTGTTTGGTCAGCTCAATATGAAGGCCCAGGTGCTGCTGTTAGCGCTTGTGATGAAGCCGATAAAGACCACGACTATTTTAGTGATTCTGGTGTTCCCTTTACTGATGAGGCAGTCTTTAGTGATGCACAAGGATTTAATGAATTATTAAACGGAGTTTATGTGAGTGATGGTTTTAATAGGGCTCAATATAACCGGGATCCTGCACCACATTGGTCCGATGAATTTAATTGTCTATAGAAAAACAATTAATGTTAAGAGTACCTATGTATTATATTTTAAGAGGAGTTTATGCTCCTCTTTTTTAGTGAATATATAAAAAAAAGAATTCCCCTTGGCAGTAGACGGACAAACCACCAATTCTAATGGTGATGCTATTATCATTAGTATTTCAGAACCTTATTCAAATGTTGTAGAAGTTTTAGGCTTCGAAGATGATGTTAAAGGTGAGGTCACTGGGTGTTATTACGAAAAGTATTTTAGGTACGGAACCGATGGTGTTACTTATTCAGATTGGGTTCCTCTTACCAACCCTAATCTAGAGGCCTTATTATTAGATCCTAGTAAACCTTTTTGGATTCAATATAAGTATGTACAGGTAGGCGATTGCACTTTAGAATTTATTTCTATCGCATTAGAGTTAATTACGGACGGAGGTATTATACAGATGATACCCCAATTAGTATGTTGTGATAATCAATTAATGACAGGCTGTCAGAATCTGGTAATAAGCTGTTGTGAGGATAGTTGGAATCCTTATGATCTTTCTAGAGCTCAACAACAATATGAATTATTATCTTCCGTAGTTTCTAATTTATTTGGTATGTGTGTCCGATACTTTAAGACCGAAGCTGACCAAAGAAGTAGAGATGTCATCCTCAAAGAATATTCATTATTTGATGTCATAGATGTAGCAGAGATTAAACTCTTGGTTCCAGGTAATAAATTACCTACGAGAGATATTCAGTTCAATCCTCTTATGATGGATTGGCCGGTAGAATTTGAGGTTCACATTGTAAGGGCAGCCTTTGAAGCTGTCTTTGGTGTAGGTTCTAAACCTCAAATGCATGATTATCTTTATTTTGAACAATTTTTAAATAGGATGTACGAGGTTAATGCAGTAGCTGAGCCTGATGACTTTATGTACACCAATGCTTATTGGAGAGTGAGTCTTACTCAATACCAAGATAGGACAGCAGTAATGTATCCTGATAAAAATATTGAAGAAGAGAAGGATGATCTTATTACCAATGTTGAAGAGGCCTTTGGTGAAGAGGCTGAAAAGGAGTTTAGAGATGTTAGGAAGTACAATCAATATAATACTATAGGACAACAGGCCAATGATTATGTAAGAAGGATATTAGATAAGAAGTTATTAATCAAAGAAGAGAAAGTATATAATGCTTGGACTATAGTTGCTAAGTATCATTATGCTCTTAATTCTATGGATGATGGTGATGAGACTGTGGAATACCGCTTTACAGGAGGATGGGAGAAGACAGAAGATAGAGCCTTTACTCAATGGATAAGACCTAAATATGATGTACCTATAGGATCTAATACCCTCATCACGGCTATCAATAATATTGGAGGCAAAACATCATTTACATTTGGAGCACCACATTCCTATAAGATAGGTCAGTGGGTTAAAGTTGAAGGAACATCTTCGTATAATGGAATTCAAAAAATTATTGCGGTAGGAACCACAAGTATTACTATTGATGAGGATTATACTACTAATACCTTTGCTGGAACCCCAAGAGTTCGTTTAGAAAAACATTGTACTTATTTGGTTTATGAAAGTAAGTCTAAAAGATATTTTGATCTTACATACACTCCCAATTGGTTCATCATCAATCTTAAAGGTACTTATTACAAATACGATCTTTCTAAACAAGGCGTGACCTTATTTAAAAATACATGGTATGCTATAAGTATTAATCTTTCTAATTCTTTTGATCAACTTAGTCTCTTCATTTATGAAACTATTGAACAGACAGGATTAAGTGATCCTAATCATACGGCTGAACTTAATAGTGTTTACACTAAGACTAAAGATCTTCCTGATACTAAAATGCCTGATGGGCATGCATGGAAACTTTTAGCCTGTCCTACAGATCTTACAAATATAAGAATATTTACTACTCCTATTGAAGAAGAACAGCAGAATGTTGTTTTAAGCCAATATGTGGTTAATGATACGCATTTAACACTCCTCGTTGATAATGCAACACCACAACTTAGATTACCAAAGGTGACCAATCCAAGGTAGAATATATAATCTAAATTAATTACTTAATGAAAGAAGGTTCCAAAGATAAGATTAGATCAAGTTTAGAGGATTTAATAGGACATGATCTACCGGATGAAGTTCCGGGTTTAAATGATAAACATAACCTCACACGAGTAAAACCTCCAGAGAACACTAATTCTCAAGCATTAGTAAAAGCTAAGAATCAGGCTACTAATGTTTTAGATAATCTTCTTAAGTTTTATTTAAGTGAAGAGATTATAGAAGAACAAGAATACATACGAGCTAAGTCAGAACTTGATAAGTGTGCTCTTGGTATGTTAATTAGGCAAATGGAAAATAGTGAAAAGGCTATTACTCTTTTAATGGACACTATTAATGAAGGAGATGTGGCACCACGAATGTTTGAAGTATTAAGTGATTTACAAAGAACTTTATTAGATATCATCAAAAGTCAAACAATGTACATGGTGGCCGTAGAAGAGAATGTTAAAAAAATATCACGAGACTTAGATGTATATCATGGAAAAAGTAATAAGAAGATTGATAATAAAGTAAGTTCTAGGGGAACAAAGGAATTAATGAAAGCTCTTCAAGATTCTATAGAAGATGGAGAAATAACTGATGTTGAAGGTAATGAAGATGAAGAATAATTTTTTCTTGATAAAAGAAGTAAATGAGGAAAGAATGGTGAATGGGATATGGCTCCCACCTTCTGCAAGAGATAGTAGAAGAGCTATAGTCTTGGAAGTACCAAAAGGAGATGAGGATATTAAAGTAGGGGATGAAATTATTAAGACAATAGGTAATGGTACCGAAGTAAGAAAGGACGGTGAATGGGTAGAAGCCATTAATAAGGTACACATCTTAGGTGTGGTAAAAAATAAATTGGGTGGTGAAGAAAATAAATAAATGCTTATGGAAACTTCACTAATTTTGAATGTTGTGTTAGGGTCTGTGATATTGTTAGGGTTTATAGCATCTTTAATTGCTATAGGTTTTAGTGTATCAAAGGTTAGAGGACAATTGAATGATAATGAACGTAATTTTAATGAGACTTTAAAAAGTCTTGAAGAAAGTATGAATCATATCGAACAGGATCTATCTGAAAGGATAGTTGCTTTAGATTCACGGCTGGACAGCCGGGTGGATCAATTAGACAATCAGATTCATCAAAGATTTGATGAAGAGATAGATAATTTGGACCGCCGAATTGACCAAGTTGAAGATCGAATAGATCATCAAGAAAATCATCTTTCTCGTCGCATTGATGAGGAAGCTAAAATAATTCATGAAAGAATTGATGCCAGTAATAAGGCAGAGATTCTTAATTAATTAAACATTCACCGCCCAATTTTTAAAAAATAATGTAGATGTCTAAACCTAGAGAAAATGCAGGGTTTGATTTTGAAATTGCTAAGAGTGATATTAGACACTCATGGGATACTAAGAAGTTAGAGCAATTAATGATAGCTTTAGATGAGGGGTACAAACCTAAAGGCACCCCTTTCTATGAAGGTAACTTTTTTCTTAGGAAAGGAAACATTGTCTTTGATTACACAGTAGAAGAGATCCAAGAAATTAAGAAGTGTGCTACAGATATTGTCTATTTTGCCAATACTTATTGTACAGTTATGACGGACCAAGGGTTGCAGACTATAACTCTTCGTGATTACCAAGAAGATATGCTTAAGCAATTCCAACAAGAAAGATTTAATGTCTGTGTTGCAAGTAGGCAAGTAGGCAAGACAATATGTTCTTCTATTTTTATAGCTTGGTATGTTCTTTTTAATTTCGATAAAAATGCACTTATTCTTTCTAATAAAGGGGCTACTACAAGAGAGATTATTGATAAAGGAAAGACTATATTAGAACATCTTCCTTTCTTTTTGAAACCTGGTATTGTTAAATATGATGTCTTTAACAGTAAGTTTGATAATGGGTGTAGGATAATAGGTCAGAGTACTACCAAAAAAGCTGCTATAGGTTTTACTATTCATTTATTATTCATGGATGAGTTTGCACATATACCTCATAATTTCGTTAATACTTTTTATGAAAATGTATACCCAACAGTATCTGCTTCTGCTAATTCTAAGGTTATCATTACAAGTACACCTAATGGGTTTAACAAATTTTATGATATTTACTCAGTAGCTGAAAAGGGATTAAATGAGTATGTCCCATTTCGGGTAGATTGGTGGGATGTCCCAGGAAGAGATGAAGAGTGGATGCAAAAGGAAATAGCTAACCTTGGGAGTGAGGAGGCTTTTAACAGGCAATACGGAAATCAATTCATTGCAAGTTCTTCTTTACTTTTAAGTCCACCTAGTCTTAAAAAAATAGGTGATGGTCAAACAGAGTACATTTTTAAAGATGTGATTGAAATGGAGGACATAGACATTTCTTATGATGGGTTAGTGTGGGCACCTGATTTTGATATAGAAAGTATTGAAGAAGAAGATAACTATTGGCTTTTTTCTATTGACTTAGCAGAAGGAAATGGTGGAGATTATTCTGTCATTAACATATTCAAAGTAGAAATAATGTCAATCGAAAACTTTAAGTTAATAACAAACCCGGGTAGCTTTATAGATTTTTTCTGTTTAAAACAGGTTGCTCGTTTTAGAAGCAACGAACACACTATTGAAGAGTTTGCTAAAATTCTTTATACATTAACTCTTGACATGTTTTATGTAGAAAACATAAAGATGATAATAGAATGGAATATGTTTGGGTCGGAGTTAGTAAAAAGATTACAAACGGTATTTCCTCAACGTAATAATTTTGATGAAGAGTTAATAGTTAAGTTTAAACATAGAGTAGATGCAAGAGCGAAACAGTTTGGGTTAAAGGTAAAGAAAGATAATAAACCTATTTTTTGTCAGAATTTTAAAAAATATATTGCTCAGAATAAAATTGTTATTTCAGAGAAAGAAACGGTCCGTGAAGCCGGGACTTTTGGTAAAATGCCTAATGGGGCTTATGCAGGTCAATTAGGTAATGATGATTTGATAATGAGTTGCATAAATAGTTCAGAATTCTTTGCGACGGTGGATTTTTCAGATTTTGCAGAAGAAATTTATGAGATCATTCCAGAAGTGTCGCGAGAGCTAATTGAAAAAATATTGGAACATGATACTAAGGGTGGTCATCTTAATTATGATATCTATGACATCATATAATTTTCTTAGGTAGGTTGAATATATAAAAAAACATTAAAAAAAATAATATAAGATGGCATTAGATCCAAAAATCACATCACTTAAGGCTGCCGGTACATATCGTTTTGAATTTGACAAAAGTCAGGTTGTTAGCATACCAGCTGAGCAGACTCGGTTAATCATAGGGTTCTCCAAGAAAGGACCTGTTAATACGCCCGTCTTCGTTCCTGATACATCTTTTTTCAAGCAAGTGTTTGGAGAAATTGATAGAAATTTAGAAAAGAAAGATTCATTTTTCCAAAGAAGCTGTCTTACAGCACTTGAAAGAGGGCCAATCTTAGCTCTGAACTTACTTCGGTTAGATGACAACGTTGATGTAGTAGAATATATTAAAATGGCTACTGCTTGTACACCTCACGGTATTCAATCAAACGGTCCTGATCCTACAGCACCCTATTCTGGGATGTTTAACCAGGATAAATTCTGGTATCCCGATACAGATTCCTTTTTAAAGAACATAGGGTATAGCAAATCATTTCAAACTAACACTAACAATCTTTTAGATTTTACTAACATAGGTAAAACTCCTCTTTCTATTATCGTTAAAAAGGCTGCCGCTGCAAATGTAGCAGGCTTTGAGGTAACAGTTAAAGAATGGTACGGAGCTGCAAATGTTCCTGGTTATTTAGATGGAGACAGTCTTATCTCAGACTTTATGGTTGATATTTTTGTAATAACCGGAAATTGGGGAGGAGATTGGACAATTCCAGTTAACCCAAACCCATATGAAAGGTTTGATTCTGATCCTACATTCCAAACTTATTTTGATAAAACAAAGGGAATGCTAAGAAAGATAAATTCAGATGATTCGACCGATACTAAATTACAAGCATTTTTCAATGAACCTGAAGTAAATTTACAAGCACAATACACTGCTTGTTTACTACCAAACTTTGTGGACCAATTAGGAAACAATCTTTTTGTAGAAAACATGGTTAATTCTGATACAGCTACTACAGGTCTTTACTGTGCTGTTAATGAAGATCTCTTTGATGGTGAAACATTACTTGATGGTGTTGCTTACGGTATAGATATGATAGGGCATGATTTAGAATGGCAACAATCTAATGGGGGTCAAGCAGATATTAATTTCTTATCTTATGAAGATGGTATTTCTGCTGACTATGAATTCTGTAGAGAATCTGTGGGAGTACAGACAGTAACTCCAGCTGCTGGAGTGGTTTCGACTAATACAGCAGGTGATATAACATTGACAGTTCCTTCAGGGGATCCTGCATATGTTGCTTTTTCTGGGATGGTTGCTCACTCTTCTTCAGGATTAGGCAGTTATGTACAAGAAAACGCAGGTGCTAATTTCTTTTATGTACCTGTAATAAACATTAACGTTACACCAGGTTCAGTTACTTTAACTTTATCTGTTGTTAATTCAGCTCCTGGTAATTTTAATTTAGCAGGCCCTGCTCTTAATTACTGTGATCCAGCAGATATGGACCAAGTAGTGATGGAATGGAATGATTCCACACCTTACTCTGCTCCGGCTGGAGCGGTAAGCCAGAATATCATTGCTTCTACAGGAACTGCCTTATACAGTCAGTATGCTTCTGGGGCTCTTACAACAGGCGATGAAGCACTCTTTGGAGATATTGCTACTACAACATATAGAACTTATTTAGATCTTAATGCTGTAAACTATGCATTCATACACACTTCTGATATTACAGTTTTATCAGGTGCTAGTGTGGCTACAATATCAGATCCGGATTATTACATACCTTCTATACAGATAGTACCTTATGAAGATGCTAATTTTGCTACTCCAATGACTTTAACTGGGTTAAATAATATCCAATTCCAATTAGACACTGATCTTGTAGGATATGTTGGAGGTTTACATGATACTTTTTATGAAACTGATAACGACCCTGTGGCTCAACACTGTTTATTGGTACAAAGCTTAAAGGGATCATTAAATGAACAAATAGACATTATAGCTGATTCTTCTACAGAACCTACACTTTATCCTAACCAAGTTTTGATAGCAGCTCCTAACGGTGCTGTTGAGGTTGGAAATTATTTAGTACACGATTCTGGAACGGTAAGTGGACACTCAAGGCTAACTCGAATTAATGTTGTTAAGGGTGGACAAACTCCGGCTGAATGGCCAGCTGCTGGAATACCAGTAGGAACAACCGCTTTATTCGTTGAATGTCAAAGTGAAATAGAAATTCGCAGTATAGGAGGACAAGATGCTGTAGAATTATATTATCCTATAGATTCTTGGATTGATTATTTGAATGTATTCACCTTAGATGGTTTTACACTAAGAGCTGATTACAGTATACCTGATGGTACAAATGACAGACAGAATGATATCCTATATGATACATTAGGCGGAACACCTTTATATAAAGCATTAACTGATAGAGATGTTATCAGTTTCCGTTATGTAGTGGAAACCTTTGGAAATGGAATAGAATCCGGATCTAAGGCTATTTATTACGAATTATGTAAAGATAGAAAAAATGCATTCGCTATTACGAGTGCACCTTCGGCACAAAACTTTAAAGATAGTACGAACCCTTCATTCCTTGATGTTACGGGATCATTATCTATGAGGATGATATCAGAAGGTGGAGATCTTGCTAAAAACCCAACGGTTAGGTATTCATTACCTTCAATGACTCAGGGTGCAAGTTGGGGAGCATTCTATTTCCCATTCATAACTGTAAGGGACTTAGGGAAGAATATCAATGTTCCTCCGGCTTCTTATGTATCTAATAACTTTATTGACAAATATGCTACCGCATTACCTTGGTCTCTAGTTGCTGGAGTACGTCGAGGTGTTGTAGGAGGAGCTGGTGTTGTAGGATTGGAACTTAATCTTGATAAACAAGACAGAGAGTATTTAGAACCGTTTGGTTTGAATCCTATTGTTTTCCAAACAGGAACTGGCCCAACGATCTTTGCTAATAAGACTGCACAGCAAACTATTAAGTCTGCTCTAAGTTCTATTAACTGTAGAGAAGTGGTTATTTACATTCAAGATGGAATAGAAGCAATTTTGAAAAATTACTTATTTGAATTTAATACTCCACAAACTAGGTTAGAAATAAAAACTCTAGCTGACAACTTCTTATCGACTGTTCAAAATGACGATGGTGTTTATGATTTCCGAAATGTTATGGACGAATCTAATAATACACCAGAGGTTATTGATCAGAACATTGGTATCTTAGATACTTATATCGAACCTGTAAGAGGAATGGAAATACTGGTACAACGAACTACTATATTAAAGACTGGAGCGATAAGTACTGGAAATTTCATGTAAGAAGCCAATAAATAAAAAAAATAAGAAACTATGCCATTACCACATTTTACACAAGCAAGGGCAAGTACTCAGAGATTTGAGCCAGTTCAGGCTAACTTATTTGAGGTAACTATATTCGCTCCTAATGCGGTATCTAATTATGATCAAGGATTAGTACTTGAACAAGTAATATCTATAGGAGGTTTAAATAACTTAAACCCATCAGTAGATCCAGTGATACAGAAATATAAATTTTCTGACCGTTCATATGCTGGAATGCCAGGTAGTACCTTTGTAGATCTTGCTGTTAACTTTACTCTTAACTTAAATGATGCTAACGAAAACTATATGTACAATAACTTTAGAGATTGGTACAAATTAATATATGATCCTCAGACGGGAGAAATGACCTTGAAGAAAGATTATGTAGGAAGTATGATAATTGTTGAATACAACCGAGCAGGAGACATCTTTAGGAAAATTACATGTAAAGACATATTCATAACAGGACAACCTGATTTCACTGATGAATTAAATTATGCAACAGCCGATCCGGTAGAATTGAGTATTACATTTAGATGTGATCATTGGACTGAAGAAAATGTTGGAGGTTAATTTAGAAAATTTTCTTTAAAAAGGGAAATTGGGGCTTGTCCCCAATTTTTTTGCCTTGCCTTGAATATATAATATAGAATAAATAATACAACATGGTCGTATATAAGGTTACAAATACAAGTGATGGGAAAGTGTACATAGGTTATTCTCATAATGATAACCCTAATAATTTAGGAACAGGTAAGTATATAAAGAGAGCTGTTAAGGATTTAGGAGCAAATTATTTTGTACGAGAAGTAATAAAAGAATTTGAGGAGGAATCTTTAGAAGAAGTACTTTCTGCTGTAGAATATTGGATAAATAAGTATAAGTCGGATGATCCTTTAAATGGATATAATGAAAAGGCCGAAAATTGTTTACCTCAAAAATTAAGACTTACTAAAAAATTACAGGTTCTTATTACTCCACAAGATGAGGAATTATTAAGTAGCATTCTAATTCGTAAATCAATGGAGAATGGAACAAAGCCTATTTCGGTTTCACGGTATGTAAGAGATTTAATTAAACATCACATTATTGCAGAAACTTCAAATGAACACATAATAGAAAGAATTAAAAGAGAATATTAATATGAGTACAGAACATGATGATAATATTGCTAAAGAATTTAATGCAACTCAACCAGAAGAAACATCTACAACTGAGGCCCCAGTAACTTCTTTAGGTAAAGTAGATCCTTTAAGAGGTAGAGGTTTAACAAGCCCAGATGATCCAGAGATACAACGAATACAAGGATTGGTAGGTTACATTGACTTTGATACAGCTAATCTACCTTCAGGTGGAAATTTTTATAGATCCGATATGAAGATTCACATTCGTCCTGCAAGAGTAGGGGAGATTAGAGATTTTTCCACAATGGATGAACAGAACATTAAAGACGTAGATGATAAATTGAATAATATGTTGATGATGTGTATCAAAATTAATTTTGGAAAGAGTCCAGGTTCATATAAAGATTTAATGGAGGAAGATAGGATATATCTCCTTCTAGCATTAAGAGAACTTACATTCAAAGATGGTGAGGCTCAATTACTTTTAAGTGTTAAAGGTCATGATTGTCCAGCTAAGAGTTCAAGCTCAACCCCTGCTAAAGTAGAATTAAGAACTACAAATTTAGAATTCCAAGAAATAGACGAGCAAGTGGCTGGTTATTATGATCATACAAATAAATGTTATTCCATACAAACCAAGAGTTATGGAGAAATTAGAATGGCCCCACCTACCATAGGAGTCATGCGGTGTATCACTGATTACATCCGCGAAAGAGAAGAGGCTGGTCAAAACTGGGATAAAGCGTCCTTACAGATTCTTCCTTACATCCAAAGAGAATGGAGAGGGTGGAGCAAAAAAGATATATTTGCTGTAATTACTGACTTTCAAGGTTGGGATTCAGGTAAATATTCTGTTATCTTTCGTTTAGCCGAGAAAATGAAAATTGGTGTTAAACCAGAATTAAAACATACATGTTTGGGGTGTGGTACTGAGGTACTAGCACCCCTGGAGTTTCCCGACGGCATCAAATCTCTTTTCGTTATTCCAGATATCTCTCACGAACTTCTTTAAGATCCGTGTCATCCTTCTAGAAAAGTTACATCTACAGCCTAGTGAGATAGATTCTATGCCATTTTATGAATATGAATACACCCTTCATGAATTTAATCAGATTCTAAAGGAACGACAAGACGGTGAGAATAAAAAGTCTAAGGAGTATGAAGATAAATACAATATAAACAGTATGCAATCTCAGATGACTAAAACGGCTCAACCAAAGATGCCTTCTTTTAATCTACCGAAGATGAAATAAAGGGATAATTACAAATGGCAAAAGTTACACTAGGTGATTTATCGCAACCTCTTAAAAAGATAGAGGAATGGAGTGAAAAACAAGCTACCTCACTCGAAGTCATTACTGAAGTCGTCAGTACCGGCATTAGTGTCCAAGGTGCTATCTTGGAAGAATTAAAACTACAAACGGTCATTTTACAAAAGCAAGCCAAAGGCGGTGGTGGTGGAGCTTTAAGTAAGATGTTTGGTGGTGGGAAGGAGTCCAAGGGTGGTAAGATGGGTAAGGTTGGTGTCTTAAAGGAACTAGGAGCAGGTACAATGGACTTAGCAAAAGGCCTCCTCGTCTTTATGTTAGTTCCCTCCAAAACTGTTAAGAAATTTCTATTTTTTATTAATGGCTTTTTTGAAGCTATGGAGAAATTGGATGCTAAAGAAGCAGAAAAGGGTAAACTAGTATTATCAGGCATGGGTGAGATAATTTATACCTTTGCTAAGAATTTAGCTAAAGCAGCTATTCTCCTTATACCTGGGATGATTGCTATCCCATTTCTTATAGTTACAACAGTTGTATTATTTGGATATTTTATGTTACTAGGTATGGGGGAAAAACAAGTCACAAGAGGTACTAGGGCTTTAGATAAAATGGGTGATGCCATTAGATCCTTTGCCATAGGTTTGGCTTTCTTTGCAGTTACCACATTTTTCATCTTAATGCAACCTATGATTTTGGTAATGATGATGGCTTCTATAGCTTTAATGACTGGTGCATTCTATCTTATAGGTAAGCTTAAGAAAGACATAGTTAAAGGTTCTGTAGCTATGTTAACAATGGGATTGGCTTTAATTCCGTTTGCCATAGGGTATGGAATATTTGCTGTTATGATGGCTATTGCAGCTCCTACGTGGGAAGATCTAGGTAAGCAAGCTGCTATTCTTGTAGGAACTGGACTTATCTTTGCTTTAGCAGGATCGCAATTAGCATTGATAGCCCAAGGTGCATTAGGGTTTGCTGCAATAGGATTAGGAATGATTGTCTTTTCAATAGGATATCTTCCATTTGCACTTGCAACTAAAGGTACAACCTGGAACGATGTAGGTATTCAAATGGCTCTTTT
>Ga0098061_1000858_pt1 | contig 14960 bp, 25 predicted proteins | sample 22_taG_FD_92579 | JGI IMG/M metagenome (GOLD analysis project Ga0098061, IMG submission 92579) | Marine viral communities from the Subarctic Pacific Ocean - 22_ETSP_OMZ_AT15343 metaG | ecosystem: Environmental > Aquatic > Marine > Oceanic | place: Subarctic Pacific Ocean | collected 2015-01-20 | reverse complement strand
CACTGTACGTGTTCCTCCTCAACCTGAACCGGGGTTGCAAGGAGGAGACCGAGATGACCACCCCTGTCTGCAATCACTGCGGGGAAAGATCTGGAGGCTGGGCCACGTGTGCAAGAAAGGGGGGGGGGGGGCAGTGCAAGTCACTCATGAGGGGCACACCTACCAGCTGAGGAACGAGCACCTTGAGGTCGACGAGTTATGAACATAACGGCATGTGCAATAGTAAAGAACGAAGAGAATCTAATTGATCCTTGGATAGAACATGTGCTTGCTATTTCTCAATTCAAAGAAATAGTAATCATTGATACTGGATCTACTGATGATACATTAGCTAAGTTAGATGTATGGGAAAACGAAACTCCCAACGTATACGTACACCATATGGATTGGAACGATAACTTTGCTGAAGCAAGGAACTATTGTCTTGAAAAAGCAAGAGAGCATAGTTCCAAATGGTGTATGATGTTTGACATTGATGAGTTCTTCAATTGCAACGCTAAAGCATTCTTCAATGAGATTGAGGAATTAGAAGATTACAAAATATTACATGCAGATGTACTTCAATTCTATCATGTAAAATACTATACTATGGATAGAATGTACTTTAGAACTCCTCCCAATAGAACTACATATGTTAATGGGGATGTATTATACTCAAATGATAAAGCTACCATGCGACTATTCAAGAAAGATTGTGTAACAAGTTTCGGTAGCGAACTACATGAGTATCCAGTATACAAACCAAATACAATCATAGAAGAATCTTCAGTATATGAATCTATGAGTGTACCATTAAAATGGTTACCTAGTGATTTCTTTATGATTCACTATGACTTAGCCAAGTTATTCATACAGACATGCAGAAACGGTACAACATTAGAGTATGAGGTAGGTAAAAAGAGATTGATCTATAGGAGAATAACAGCAGTACGTACCAATGGTAATGACTATGGTCCGGACTGGGCTAAAAATGTAACCCAATATTGTTCATCTGAAGAAAAAGAGAAAGCAATAGAACAATTAGGGTACGATCAATTACAACAATCTCTATGTATAGATGGACATATTTTTCCAGAGTTAGATATCGATGCTATGGAATTACATTCACCACAACTTAAAGAATGGTTGGAGAATCAAAAATGGCTAGGTGCTTCATACAAATAGCAGGTGGGATAGGTAATGTAATTCAAAGTGTTCCCTTCATTAAAGAATGTCGTAAATATTTTGATGAAGTATATGGACTATACACCAGACAAGATTTTACACCTAATTTATTTGGAGCAATTAAACCATTAATCATAGATCTATTCGATGATATTCTCGATAGACCAATCCCAAGTTCCGAAACATACTTCAGTACTCCAATAGAACAACCAGTACGAGGTACCTTTGATACGTGGGATGAACCAGAATATGCTAAATGGTTCACTGCATGGAACTTACCTAAGCCAAATGTATATGATACTAAACTTAATTGGACAAGTGGTTTACATCAAAAACATAATGTAGTTGTATGGGCAGGGTGTAAACCCATATGGAAAAGTAAGAGATGGCCACATTGGGGAGAGCTCTGTGAACGATACAAGGATGTAGCTATAGTAGGATTTCCCGATGAGGGAGAAAATATTCCACCTGAAGTAACCGACTATAGAGGTATAATAAGCTTACAAGATACTGCCTCTATAATATCACAATGTAATATGTACATAGGTAATGAAGGAGGTACAAGTCATCTTGCTGCTGCAGTAGGAGCACGTACTTATATTATATATGGAGCATCAGATCATAAGAAGAACTTCCCACCGCCTAGAGATCATCTATATAGGATAGCATTGAACCTTCCTTGTCAGCCATGTCAATTTGTACCAGACAGAGGATTCAGTGCGGGTGAAGGATGTCCCGAACTTTCTTGCCTAAAGTACTTGACAGTGGATATGGTTGAAGCGTATATTGATAAAAGTTTTCAATCCTATTCCACCCCGAGGGATAAACATATACAAATTTAAAGTAAGAGTAACCAGACTTGGTTTCTCTGAAGGATTCATAACAGTAAATGCAGATAACAAAAAGGATGCTGCAGAAATAGCCATGATGGAAATGGCAGATGTAGATTTCAAAGAATACGATCAGGAAAAAAGAGTTGAACCGAACGAAATAACCGAACTCTAGGAGGGTTTAGTGAAAGATATCCAATTACTAGCTAGTAAAATGGAAAGTCTCATACTCAGAAGACAATGGGATTCGTTCAGTAAGAACCAAATGTACAAGATAGCCAGGAAGTGGAAAGAGAAACCACTAATAGCTGAAATTAATTCTGCATTAGATTATATGGTGCAGGAAAAATTACTTACCGTGATGGACTCTGAACGTCCCCTCAACGGTAGACCTCCGTTCCTGTACATAGTAGATCCTGCAGTATACATCCAAGAAGAAGAGAAAGAAGAAATAGTTGATGACGTAGAAATAATGGGAGAGCTGGAAGAAAAGATACATGACTACAGAAGTAAAGTAGGTGAATTACTTAGAAAGAGTAAAGATCCTTTAACATTAGCTCAAATATCTGTAAAGATGAAGAGCGATGAAGAAATATATGCTTACAGAGCTATCACTGAACTTAGGAAGCAAGGCTATCCAATAGTAGAAGTAATGCCAGGACTATGGAATTACGATACAGGTAGCATAGCACCAAAGACCTTCGAGATAAAGAAGGGCGGAACATGGTTCCAATTTGGTCTAGTCAGTGATACGCATGGCGGATCCAAACACGCACAGGAAGAAAGCTTACATTCATTCTATGACGCATGTACAAAAGAAGACATAGATACCATTGTACATGGTGGAGATATAACTCATGGACTGAAAGTATATCCAGGTCAGAGTATGGATCTCAAACCTAACGTAGGCTACTCCTATGAAGATCAAACACAATATGTAATAGATACCTATCCATCGAGAGAGGGAATAAAAACTTACTTCATCTGTGGTAATCATGATGAAGATGCAGTTAAAAATTCCAGTGCTGATCCAGGTCTACGTATAGGAAGAGAACGAGATGACATGGAGTACCTTGGAATGTACACAGGTAACGTTCATTATGGTAGCGTACGTATTATGCTGAATCATGGTGGAGGTTCGTTAGGTGTGTCCAAATCCAACAAGCTCCAGAAGTCCGTAGAATCCATTCCTAGGTCACACAGTGCTCCACACGTATTCGCACTAGGACATTACCACCAATTCTGTCTGGTGCCCTCTTACAGTGGCGTAGACGCATTCTTACCAGGTGGCTTCGAAGGTAAGAACAACTTACTTAAGAGATTAAACATATATCCTGAAGTAGGAGCATGGATACTAGAATATAAAATACAGAATGATAAGATAACCGACGCTAAATATAGAAGGATAGTATATCCATTAGATGATAGTCCTTCTACACCATCAATCTCCGCAGAAGGTGGTTCATATATACCACACTACGGAGCACACAGTACGCATATTGTAGAAGTGGAAGAGGTTTAATATGTTAGTGACACCTATTGTATTGGAACGATAAAGATAAAACATATAGGGTGGGAAGATAAGATGTCGAAAGATGCAGCCATAGAAGAAGAGCCTCCGACTCCGGGAAAGGAAACTGTACTTACTCATGTACTAGAAGATTTAAAAAATAATGCTGAGTTGTGTAGAGATCTAAAGAGTAGAGCGGAGAGAGGAAAAGAAGAATATGGTACATACTTAATGACTCATAATGGTAGAGATCCTATTAGAGATGCCTACCTTGAAGCATTAGATATGATCATGTACATTAAACAAGCACAACTTGAAGGGACCGAAATGAGTCTTCATGTATCTGGAGGTCCGACTCTAATAGCTATTCAACTTAAGAATATGCTCTATCACTCTAAGAAGCCACCGGAATCAGAAGAACCTCAGGTACTCTCCTCGTGGTAAAAAGGATACAGAAGGAGATAAACAATGGAAGAGAGATTGAGCACGAGCAAGGTGGAGGTATTTAGGATAGGTAAAGTAGAAGATCATCCTGATGCTGACAGACTTGAACTCGTAGAAGCTTGGGGATATGTTTGTGTAGTAAAGAAAGGTCAATTCAAAGAAGGTGATCTAGCTGCATACATACCACCCGAAACTGTTCTTCCTAATGAAGAGAAGTGGTCATTCATATGGAAGGGTAATGCTTTTCCTAAGGATAGACAGAGAAGAATCAAAGCTTCAAGACTCAGAGGTATACTATCTGCAGGTCTAATAATAGAAGCTCCTGAAGGTAAGGTAGAAGGAGACGATCTCTGGGATGAGATAGGATGTACTCATTACGAACCACCTATAAGTAATAAAGGTATGGGTGGTGGAGAACAGAAACCTATCACTGGTCCTCCAGTACCCAACTCCACTAAGACTTATGATGTAGAGAATGGCTTCAGATATCATGAAGCTATAGAAGATGGTACTCAAGTACTTATAACTGAAAAGATACATGGCGCTAACGCTAGATTTCTATATTATGATGGTGTCATGTATGCTGGTTCTCGTAAGCTATGGTCCAGTGAAGGTGATAACTTATGGTGGAGGATAGTAGATAAGTATCCTATGATCCGTACCATGTGTGAACATCATGAAGGTTGGATACTATATGGTGAAATATATGGTTGTGTACAGAGTTTGAAGTATGGACATACCCAAGACAATCCTATAGATTTTGCTGCCTTTGATGTATTCAATGGTAACAAATACCTTGACGTAGAACAGAAACTTCAGTTCTTTGATGAGTGGGATATACCTGCTGTACCTATAATTGATTCTATTCATTATAGTTTCAATGATATAGGAAAATATGTTTCGGGACCTTCGATGGTGAATGGGGCTACGCATATTAGAGAAGGTATAGTTGTCACTCCATTCATTGAGACCTACCATAGAAAGGTAGGCAGACTACAACTTAAATTCGTTAGTAACGAATACTTAGAAGGAAAAGATCAATGAATGCATACTGGGCAAAAGAAAATTCAGATTGGGTAGATCATCAAAAAGTAAAAGAACTTTGTATAAGCCTAGATATTCCCATACCCGATGAAACTATAGACTATCTTGTTGAATGGAGTAGGTATCATACTACATCATTTATCTCAGATAAAGATATAGCTTGGAATGGAGAGGAAGAGGAAGATATAAAAATAGACATAAGAAAACTTCCTGCAGAAGCTACTCACATATTAGTAACAAAATAGGATTATTGAATGTTATATATATTAAGAAGAAAAGCTGGAACGCTTCAAGGGACAGGGATTACTTGATGAATAAAATCATAGGCGGAGCTGGTGCTGGAGCTGGTGCTGTCTTCTTATTGACTGTAGGTGTAGTACCAGTATTAGCAGTAACTAGTATAACTATTGCAGGTGCAATAGTAGGTGGAATAATTGGATACGTAGTAACTAGAAATGGGTAGGTATTTGCGTAGGGGGCGTAAGCGGACTGTAAATCCGTACGTCCGTGAGGACGACCGAGGGTTCGACTCCCTCTCTGCCCTTAAGAAAGGAATACAATGAGAGTCAGATATAAGTGTAGATGTGGATGCGAATACGAAGCAGAAAGTGGAGAATATAAAGTTAACAACGATCCGAAAGGATGGACCACATTCTTAGCGACAATTATGGTAGATGAATTTAAAAAAGAACATGAATCGTGTAATGCACAATGAACAATATGAAATTTCATACTATAAGTATAATACTATTTACACTCATGGTAATACTACTTAAATTAGGAACAAAATGAAATACTGGGAATATAAACTAGTAAATGATAAAGAAATATGGAATTCAGTTAATGATGAAAGCTGGGATTCATATGTAGAACGATCTCAGGAAGAAAGTATGGAAAAGTGGGGAAATCCTGGTGGAATATATATATATACCTCGGGTGACCCCCGAACAATACATGGAATATTGTAATAAACTAGGAAAAGAAGGTTGGGAATTAATTGATTCAGATAAGAATAGTACTACATTTAAGAGACCACTATTACCAGAGAGACCAAAATTAGAACGTAGAAAAGAAAATGATACTTCTTAAGGATAACTATGACATACGAACCAAAGAAAACTCCAAGAGAAAAACCACCTAAGTCTCTAAGACATCCTACTGCACAAAAGTATGATGCGGGTGGTTCATCTAACGTAGAAAAATTACCTTCTAATTGGCCATACAATACTAACTGGAAGGTAACTAAGAGAAGAGAGGACGACACAACTTAAACGAGAGGTAATGAATATGAAAATGTACGTAGTAGAGACTACCTATGGAGTATATACATATCACGCACCTGATACTAGATTAACATTACCCTCAACAAATAATACTACAACAATAACTACAGCAGAAGGAACTAAAACATTAGAAAGATCCACATTGATCTATGAGATAGATGATAACGATCAGGACAAAATACTATGGAAGAAACAGAACAAATCTTCATGAGAGGTCAACTAGTAAAGGTAAGTAACTCGTCTCACCCTTCATACCTAAAGAACAGAACCTATTGGGTTAAAGGCCATTCAAGAGGACTAGTTGAAATATCTAGTTTGGATGATGACTATGATACAAGTATTCTATCAGAAGATATATCTCCTCTCTATGCATAGAATGGAGTAAGATTATGTAGGAGCTATTCACCCCAAATAATGGTACGCACTAGGTGGATAGTAAGATGCTTGGTACATCTGTACCTACGGCATGTAGTATGTGGTCAGTAAATATCCCTCTATGGTAGGGATTAAGGTCTGATACAGAAACATGCTACCCCTATCGAGTATACGCGATACTTATGTGCCCAATATGGTTGGAAATCACCGAAAAAAGCGAAGTAGATCAAAGTGAAAAAGTATGATCCTCCTACGGGAGCTAATCATACCGAAGTAGACGGAGATGAAAAGCAAGTAAGTGACCTAACTCATTGGAACGATGCGAAAAGTACAGAGTAACAACCGGTGAAATGTACAAATAGCATATAGGGTAAGATTTGTAACAATAGTGATACAACTTATAATATAAACGTACATAACTCTAACATTTGGCATACCTATTGCATATTAATTATGATAAGTTCATTTGATGGAAACCAAGTAAGTAGTGATCCTGAAGAAAATCCAGAAATAACTGTAGTAGATACTGATAATTATTACAAATGGAGTTTGGTTTTAGGGGACAACCTGAATAACATTAGTATACCAATGCATACTCGCCCATGTTTCATTAGAAGATGGCTTGCTAAATTCATAACAGGAATAACTTGGGAGAAGATAGAATGAAAAAGTTTCATCCCGGATTGTTAATTTCAATAATTCTAGGATCAGCAGCATTAATTTTATTTATATATAATCTAATTACTGGTGCAGAATACTAGTAACGACTGGGTGTAGCGCAGCCAGGTAGCGCAGGAGTCTTGGATACTCCTGGTCGCAGGTTCGAATCCTGCCACCCAGATTTTAGTTCAGAGATGGAGAGGAGTATACACTTAAAATCTTATGAATTGGGAAATCCCTTTGGTTACTCCTCAACGAACATGGGTAGTTTGTATAAGGGTATGGTAAAGAATACACGTAAGAATTTTAAACATCTTAGAAAGACTAGACACACGCACAACCCAGTAGATGATTGTATCGGAAACTGTGAAGCCATTCATGAGATGAGAAAACAAATTAAAGGATTATAATATGTCAGACTCGGTATACTTGAGTAACTCGTTCGAGACCCACCTACATCCTATTCTGCAACCCCCCGCATTCAATCATAGACCAATAGTAATAAACGTAAATAGTTTCGCTGAAGATAGTATAGCAGATTTCAGAGACTATATGCAAGAAGCTTCTGACTCAGGACAACCCAGAGTTCAAATCTATATAGATAGTTTTGGTGGGGATGTCTATGCACTTATTGGTATGATGGAGATCATTAAAAATTCTCCTATACCAGTAGACACTATATGTACTACTAAAGCTATGTCATGTGGTGCATGTCTCTTTGTCATGGGAGAAAGTAGATACATTAGTCCTGAAGCTACATTAATGTTTCACGACTTTCAACAAAGTATCTCTGATAATACTCCTGTGACTCATATAGCTGAACATGCTAGAGAAGGTCAGGATATGAGAGAAAAAGTAATGACTCTTATAGATGATAAGAGAGGTAAGAAAGAAGGAACATTGGAAAAGAAACTTAAAGAACATGGTAGCTGGTTTCTGAATGCCAATGAAGCAAAGAAAGAGAACTTCTGTGATTACATTGGACCAGCACCTAAGATGGTAGTAGAGGTAAGATGTGATATTACCTTTCGGGAGCAATAATGGAAGAAAAGAATGAGTTCGAAGATATACCAGAATCACCAGCAGTAGAACAAGCAAGACGTAACGTTAAACCTTTACCTGCAAGGGTAATGAAGTTACAACGTAATGGACCTTGTCCTTGTGGTAGTGGTAAAAAGTATAAGAAATGTCATATGAAGAAATATCAAAAAACTAACTTCGATATTAGAACTGAAGTGGATATCGATAAATTAGAAGAAATGATAGGCTAATGATCCCGTATAGCTCAATTGGCTAGAGCGTCAGACTTTGACTCTGAAGGTTCTGGGTTCGAGTCCCAGTGCGGGTGTTTCTGTCCCAGTCGTCCAGTGGTTAGGATACAACCCTTTCAAGGTTGAGACCGGAGTTCGACTCTCCGTTGGGATATTATCATTGACAGCCACTACCAAATGGCGTATACTATGAATGCCATAGAGAAAGAAATAGAAGAAGCAAATAAACTTAAACATCCTTTACCCACATGGGTATGGGATATATTAGCAACCGTAGCAGCAATACTATTATGGTTAATACTATGGATTGGAGGAAATAAATGAACACGCATATAACAGTTATTATTGATGAATCCGGCAGTATGTTTGGTAACATTAAAAATGTACAGGATGGATTCCGTACTTTACTCAAGGATCAGAAGGTAGCTCCTGGGAATGCTACAATGAGTATAGTTAAATTCAATGATACTGCTAATACTCTATTGGAAAGTACAGATATATTAAACGTACAGCCTATGATTATTAATTCCTATCGACCTAGGGGAAGTACTGCATTATATGATGCAATAGGAATGTCAGTTACAGAATTGAGTGCAGAAATATCATTAGGTAATGTTAATCCTGATAAAATTCTATTCGTAATTATGACGGATGGAGCAGAGAATAGATCGACAGAGTTCAAGAGCAAAGACATTCAAGCTTTGGTTAAGAATAGAAAAGACAAAGGTTGGGAGTTCATGTTCATCGGTGCAGACGAAGATGCATTAGAGAGTCAAACATACGATATAGGTCTTACTAAAGATCTAGCATTCAGTGCGGATTACGCTTCTGCCAGTGGAGTAGCAGATACCTATACTAGGATGTCAGGTACAATTACCCAATATAGGGGCGGGAAGAATCTTAAGTGTGCGATAAAAGACACCGAAGAAGTCAAAGAAATTACTGAATAGGAATACACAATGAAATTCTTTAAGAATAATAAAGATAACATTGATATAGATTTCAAAGGTATTTGGGATGAAATCAAAAAGACACGCAATACTCTATTTAAAAGAGTAAAGCCATCTAATCATGCGATACCTCCCGAACCGCGCCTTACTCCTCCCCCATATTCTAAACCAAAATCTTCCAATTCATTACCAATTCCGACATTGAATCCCAATTCATTAGGAGCCCTAGGAACACTCTACCCAGTTACTAGTGGAGCACAGGTTATTCCAACTGGAACCTTTATTAATCCAACATTATATAACGCTAGGGTAAATTCTAATTTTTGGGGAGACGAGGACGAGAGTCCTAAAATAAAGCCTCCGATACAAGCTATCTCTGAAGCTACTGAAGATGATCTGAATGACTTCGTTGATAAAATGTTAGGAGAAGATGAATGAATTTAGATGATATAGAAACTAACTATGGTTATAATGAAGCAAGGGCAATAGACCGTACTGGTAAGTTTAGATCGAAAGATGAATTATACCGTATAAGTAGGAAATATAGAACTAATACGCTGATACAAGTGTCTGGTATATTTGATATACTTCATGGTGGGCATATAGCATACATAACTGAAGCATCTACCTATGGCGATTTACTCTTAGTAAGTATTAATAGTGATGAGTCTGCTAGTAGATATAAAGGAGAAGAGCGTCCCTATCTTAATTTGTTTCACAGATTATATAGTATAGCATCATTAGGTGTAGTAGACTATGTAACTGTATTCGACGAGGATGATCCATCAGAGACCATAGAATTAGCACAACCAGACATATATGTAAAGGGACATGATTTTCTTATCCATAAGGATGTACCAGAATTCCCTGTAGTATTTAAACATTCCTCATTCAAACTCACATCTGATGAAAATCCAGAATTTCACACCAGTGAATTAGTGGAGAAAATTAGAAATGGCTAAAGTTAAAGAACTACCTCAGGTAAATATATCCACATCTATAGGTCCAGTAACTGGAGAATATTTATCAATATCCCCAGATCAAATGGAAGGAATTATAATCCTAACTACTCATCCTACCGGAGACCCGCAGGATGACCCTCAAGTAGTAGGAGAAATTCAAACGCAAATGGCATCACTATTTCCTAAAGCAACTCATATATGGATTACATCTAGGATAGATATGAAAGTAACCCATATTGATCCTGATCTTATTAGTAATGGATCCGAATATATGATAGGTATATCAGGAGATCAAGATTGCGTAGACGTACTTAAAGAAGAGATGCAGAAGAATTCTAAGTTTGCTGATTCCGTTACTATCTATAAAGCCAAATGATTGAAATAAAAAAACATAATAAAATTTCTAACGATATAATAGTAGCCATAGCAGGTATAGGTGAAGTAGGATATGCTTTATGGGGTATATTGGATAAAGCTTATGAAACTATTCCATTAGATCCAGCAATTGGGTATGATATACCTAACCCAGCACAAGCAGATCAACTACATATTGCCTTTCCTTACAATGAGCTATTCGTTGAGGAAGTAGTGACATGGGTCGCATCTTTAAATCCCTTCCAAGTCGTAATACATAGTACTATAATACCAGGTACCATGGAATCACTTGATACGATTCTAAAAGGTCATGGTTTCGATTGTCTAATTAGTTATTCTCCTTGTCATTGTTGGGCACCTCATATACAAGAACATCTCATGAGTATGAGTAAGAATCTTGGTAGTATGACTGAGGAAGGGGGAAGGACAGCAGCAGAATCTCTAGAAGAAAATGGCATGAATGTGTCATTATTCGAAAGTGCAGCTACATTAGAATGGGCTGAGATACAATTTATTTGGAGGACAGCAATAGAACAATGTTGGACTAATAACCTTAAAGGTATTGGAGATAGTAAAGAGTTAGATTTTATACAAATGGGACCAGCATACACAGAGATAATGAATACTGGACTATCACAAATGCGAACCATGAGTAGATTCTTTCCTATCCTAAGTTATAACGATGTAATACCCTGTGATAAGCATGCTGTAACAGCAGCAAAACTAGCACTAGAAGTGCTACCAGATGGATCATTTAACAGTATCATCACTGCAGTGATGGATACATTTAGTGAGGAAATATGATAGACATGAAAGGTATAGGTCACTTCACGCCATTTGTAATTACATTAAATGAAGATGACGAGACCACACGCCAACCAGAAGTAAAGAACTGTGCACCAGGATACAGGTTCCTACATGCACTTTCTCAAGGTATAGATTTCTCTACAACTAGAAGAACTATTCAATTAAGTGCTATACATAACATCATAGCAATTGAGCCAATAGGTAACGCTAAAATTCTCATCATAGCACAGACGGAAGAAGAGTTCAATACGAACGATCTACCTGAAGGAGTTACTATTGCTGAACCTATGAGAGAAGCTCTAAGAGAGCCCCAACCCCAAAGAGAACCACAGATGAGGGGACATCAAGTAGAACTAGAAGATTCTCAAATGACTCCGTTCTCAGGAGATGATCCTCTATAATGCCAATATTTGATTATAGATGTCCTAAATGTAAGTTGGATGCCATAGATGTATTAGTCAATAATGCAGACGATGAAATCATCTGTGAAGATTGCGATGAAACTATGGACAAGTTACCGTCAACCTTTGCTATTGTAATGGGTGACGTATGGGCAGCTAATATAGAAAATAAGTATGGTAAAAATGGTAGTCCCTATAGGGATGAAGCAGGTAACAAGAGACCGGGAGTCGATGACTCATATCCAGTAGCACCAGGACCTAGAACTAAAGCTAAATGGAAACGTGCTACCCATGAAATTAATAAGCTTAAAGCAAAAGGCGAATAATCCGGAGTTTAGATGATAGTCACAAAAGAATGGGGCTATGAGGAATATCTAGCGGATCAAGAAACATATACAGGTAAGCGATTACATATAAAACTAAATAAGATGTCCAGTATACACTGTCATCTTTCTAAGACTGAAACGTTTGTATGTGAGAGTGGACTTATACATGTAGTAACATATTTTGTACAGGAACATAATGATATGTTACATCTTGAAGCTAATCCCACATTACTAACCCCCTCACAAGCAATTACAATAAATCCAGAAACATGGCACTCGTTCTATTGTGGAACATCAGGCTCCCTTCTGGAGTTCTCTGATAAGCATAGAGATGAAGATGTTTTTAGATTAAAAGAATCACAATCAATAGATTATCCCCCTAATCTTGATGCCGTAATAAAGACAAAAGATACAGATTGGGGAAGATTTAAAACCCTTTTATCGATTTAGACGCACGGTAGTAGGGGCCTTTAGAGAGAGTTTACTACCGTGGGACCCGCAGCCCTCTCTCTAATTCCGCGTGAACCTTACCCTGGTAGGGGAAGGAGCCACGGCGACCGATACAACCTACCAGGGTATACCACCGGACTGCTTGAGGAGCAAATGGATAACATACTAATAACTGATAATGAGAGATTACAACATAGTATAGACGAGGTTACTGCTTTGTCTACTACGTTTACTTCTATACTCATCCAAGGCGAAACGGGAACTGGTAAGACTGAACTAGCAGAAAGAATACATAATCATTCTGGTGTAGTTGGTGAATTCATCGTTGTAAATTGTGGTGAATTAGTTGATACTCTATTCGAAGCTCAGATGTTCGGAGTTAAGAAAGGAGCATTCACTGGTGCAACCAAGGATGAAAAGGGATTAATATCTCTAGCTCATGGTGGTACACTATGTTTAGATGAGGTACAGAATCTTACTGCCAAGGGACAGCAAGCTTTACTTAGGGTATTAGATAGGAAGAAAATACGTCCAGTAGGGGGTAAGTCTGAAGAGGTAGTAAATTTTCGTTTAGTATCTACGTGTAATGAAAGTCTGACTGACAAGATAGAAGCTAATAACTTCCGTCAGGACTTATACTTTAGAATATGTGAGCACATAGCCACAATGCCACCACTCAGAGAAAGATCTGAGGATCTGCATGCTCTAGTAGAAGACTTACAACAGTCTATTAAAGAAGAAAGAAGTATAGAAATAAAGGTGTTGACACCTGAAGCTTGGGAAGCAATTTATTCCTATGACTGGAAGGGTAACATCCGTGAACTTAAAAATAAAATAGTTACAGCTACTATTAAAGCTGGTGGATCCAACAGTATAACTGCTAAGAACCTATTCGATAAACCAGTACTCGACAGCATGGCTAGCAAGTACGGTTTATTCGAAATCCTCGGGTTCAATAGAGATACTTATCCACCTATGGAAGATATAGTGAATAAGGTTAAGTACCTGTATCTGCGTAGGCTGATGATAGAAGCTGAAGGTAACATAGCCAAGGCGTGCAGACTAGGTGATATGAGTAGACCTACGTTGTATCGGACTGCCCGTCTGGTGAACTTGGATCTGAAGGAGTATTAGTAGAGGGTTCTTCGGAACCCTCTACATTTACTCTTCTAATGGGTGCATCCAATCCGCTAGATGGAAAAATCCCTATCGAATGTTTCTCTTCATTCTTCATGAGAAACAATTCAAAGAATAGCGCGTTGGCATCCATACCTTCAATACCATCCCCGTAATACTTCTTACCTTTGAATACAACTTCTAAAGCTTGTTTCACTTCCATTAAATCTCCTTAAGTTACGCTATTTTCTAGATCGTCAACTATACCCATTGCATCTAGGTAATATGCTATATCGCTAACACCCAACGAACCATTAAAGTCAATATCTATTGTTACTTTATAGATGCTACCAGATACATTAGCAATTGCTCCTACTATGCTGCCTCCTGCAATAGTTCTATCATCTTCTAATCCTGTACCAGTATCTTGTTCAAAGTTTAAAGTAGTAGGATACACACTTCCACTTGTATCTTTGTGTATGAATAATCTCCAATACGTTACAGATCCACTATTTTGTGTAGCATCTGGGGACCAGGATACAATGCGAACTTTTCCAGCAAGGAAACCATCTGTAGGTAATGAAAATCTAAACAATTCTACAACTGCTGCGTCGGCAATTCCTGTTGCTACTCCTCCCATACCATAGAGTACAGGATTTCCTACAGTCTTACCAAGCATATGTTTAGTTATATTGTTTACAATACTTCCTGAGGTAGCAGTTTGATCTACTGCCCATGAATTTACACCATTCCCAGAATTTCTTATTGCAAATATAGAATCTGTTTCTGGTAATACATAGAAGTCATTATTATTATCTGGTTTTCTTAGTTCCCAGTATGCTGTACTTGTTGTCTCTTGTATCCTTATATATGGATCGCTAACTGCAGTACCTATTTTAACTACACTATTAGCACTATCATCCTTCATCTCTATAGTAGATGCTCCGAACACTGTATGGTAATCTGCAGTTGCTCCTACTGTTAGTGTTACT
>Ga0098061_1000857_pt1 | contig 14986 bp, 7 predicted proteins | sample 22_taG_FD_92579 | JGI IMG/M metagenome (GOLD analysis project Ga0098061, IMG submission 92579) | Marine viral communities from the Subarctic Pacific Ocean - 22_ETSP_OMZ_AT15343 metaG | ecosystem: Environmental > Aquatic > Marine > Oceanic | place: Subarctic Pacific Ocean | collected 2015-01-20 | reverse complement strand
CCCCTACAGGGGGCAGGTAGAATTAGTGTTAATAAGACTTACCACCTCTAATTCTTGAGGAATCTTAAAGCCATTTCATTTCAATCTGAGAACTCTAGACTCAACTCTCTGAGACCTCTACACCCTGCCTAGACACTCTACACACCCTCTTAATACTCTACAGACACTCTCTAGACTACTTACTAGAGTTAGCTAAAAATCTGCACCGTATACAGCATATCTGCCAAAATTCGTATCTGAGCTACACAAAATAGGCTGGCTAAAATACTGCACTCGTATACAGCTCCCCACAGACACCCTCAAAATTAGCCTAGATAATTATATTAGATAAAGATATATATACATAATTAATAGCTGGTTTGCCATTTCACCCTGAGTCCCTCTCAGCCCTCTCTGACACTCTCACTCACAGCCTCACAGACACCCAAGACTCAGCCTAGACCTCACAGACACCTCTACATGCTCCCACAACCCTCACATAGCTAGTCTAGACTCTCCACATCCTCTAGACCTTGCTACATGACCACCTAGACTCCCTCAGACAATATCCTCCTCAGAGGCTCTCAGAGCCACAGAGAGACCCCATCGACCCTCAACCTGCTGTGAGACACTACCTCATCCTCAACACTAGTCTCTACTCCTCATTACGGTTTCAACCTGACTCTCCTCCCAGCCTAGCTAGCCTAGCTGACACCTGACTGCTGCCCACACAGCCTCCACACACCTCCAGCCTTGTCCACAGCTCCCACAGGCTCCCCAGCAGCCCTCTAGACACTCACCCAGCACCTCACCAGCAGCCTCCCTCAGCCTCACCCTGACTCTCTGCCTCACTCCACAGACACTCCCACAGTCACCACACCCTCACCATGACCTCACAGAGACTCTCACAGAGGCTAGACTCAAGACCTCACTCAAGGGCGTGGGGGTATATGTCATTTCAACCTGTTCTAAATATAGCTAAAAATCCAGCTACAACCCCCCTAGGGCTATTCTAGAGCAAAAGAAAAAGGTATTACCAAAAAGAAAACAAATAATAATATATTAGTTAGTTATAAGTTATAAGTATTAAAGATATAAGATTTATAAATTTATATATAAATACTTATAAGTTATTAATTAATAAGTAATAAGTATTATATATTACGATGCTAAGGGGTGGCTTTAAACCAAAATCCCCTCTGACAGTATATACCCCCCCGGTTGTAGGGTACAGGGTAGGTATCACTTACCATTAACCTAGGTAATCTTAAACTAAGCAATATTTTTAGAAACTGCCTATCTATTTTTTTATAAATTATAAAATAACTTAGATATTAGTATAATATTATAGGAGGAGGAGAGAAAATGGGCAAAGGAACAGGTGTAACCTGATGAAACATAATAGAATAAAAGATATCTTGACACAAGAGAATCCAGATGCTATAATACATGGAGGAATGGATTCTGCGTTAATTGGTATTTACAGAGATAAATATGATATATCCAAAGCAGTATACTCTTATATTAAGTATATTGAAGTTTTGGTTAATGAAAATGGCATGATAGAAGAAGAAGCCTTAGAATATTTTGACACTAATATCTTAACTTATAACGTAGAAGACCATGAACCTATAATCATAGACGATACTGGCGTATAGCCAGCAATAAAATTGACAGGAGTTTAAATGGAATATTTACAATGGTTTTTAATATTTATGGTAGCCACTTGGGTTGCTAATATGCTGCTTAGGTTTGTTTTTAAGAAATCTTATTACTTACATAAGGTATTTATACAGAAAGGATATGAGGAAGGCTACCGGGACGGATGTACGAACATCCGAATGTTCCATGGAATGAGGGGTACTTTTCCCACGACTCAATGGTTAGACTACAATAAAGGTACTCTTATAGATACACGAGAAAAATTTATTGATTCTATGAATAATTAAGTCCTTTATTAGTATAATATTATAAGGGAATATCCCAAAGGAGTTGCTAAATGTCTCCACGACTTACCGAAATATATAATGCATTGATAGATGACCCAGACTTAATACCTCCGGAAGACATCACTAAAGAAGATTATGCATTGATGCTGGCTCAACAGAGAATCAGACAATATGAAAATAACGAAAGAGCCTTGGAATTAGGTATCTCTAAGCACATTCGCCCTTATACATCGGCTGTAAATAGGTTATCTTCCTTTGTTGATTTAAGTAAAGCTAAGAAATCTAAAACAGATGATTCTGAATTCGATTTTGAAAAATTTAAAAAGGCTTTAATTCCTGTTCATCATTGGCCTTATGACTATAGCCCTACCAGACTGGTAAAAAATCTTAAAAAGTTCCATGACCAATGGGAACCTCATGCTAAAGTACTAAAAGAAGCCTTTGATGTGGATTTGGAAGAAATGAAACGTCAATTAGAAGCTATAGGTGATGATGAGTTTAAAGAACTGCCTACGGATGAGAAAGAAAGGCATGTTGAAGAAATACAACAGCATCTTGGTAAGACTGACCTATCCTATCAAGAGGGTAGTAAAAGTAAATTCGAGGAAGACCAACTAAAGGCTATAGATGATTTATGGAATAACCATCAAGCATCTAAAGCTTCTCCTAGACAAGAAATGTCTCCAGAAGAGGCTCAAGCAAAGTTGAGAGGGGAATTTAGTGATGAGAAAAAGCAAGCTATTAATGACCTTCAACAAAAAGAAGCTTTAGCTAGGAATCAATTTAAACCTTATATAGAACAAGCTGGAGCTATAGATGGTATAAATAAGATTGTTCCTGTAGATGACTTAGAAGAAGGTAAAGAACTTGAGTATTCAGGAAACTTTAAAGCTAATGAAGATGTTTCTGATGAAGATAATCATTGGCTTAAAATATTGAAGAATAAAGGAAAAGAGGGTTCAGATAATAATAAATTAGCATTAATTATGGCAGACTTGGTGGGGGGGATAGTATTTAAACATCATCAAGCTGTAGGACGAATGAAAAGAGACCTTGCTAAAGCTGAAGCTATGAGACAGGAACAAGAAAAGTCTGATGATGTCATTTCTCCTGAAGAACTAGAGAAAATTGGTGATGAGGCAGCTAAGAAGATTGAAGTTCCTGATGGTAATAATTGGAACAATTATAGAGCTATAAATTATGCTAGTGCTGAAAATATACAAATTAATAATATATTAAGTAATTTAATCTCTGACCATAACAATCCTAATTATGGAGAACTATTTGATAAATTAAAGGTATTATCTGATAGAGTAAATAAACATGAGTATGCTAAAGGGCCGTTAAGAGTAGGAAAGTCAAATAAGAACGTGGCTCTTGCAGCTAGGTTTAAATACATTAGAAACTTATTAAATCAAAACTCTATAGTAGCAGATAATATAGAGAAAGTAGGCTATACACCTCCAAAGGGAGGAAAACCTAAGCTTACTGCTGCCCAAAAAGAACAGCAATGGAGAGATAGGTTTGATGTAGATGAGTTTCAAAATCATTTATTAAATGTTATTTCAGACCCTCGTGATGATTGGGGGGAAGATGAATCTTTGTCAGACAGAGCAGAAGCATTAGACCTTCATGTGGATAATATGAAGGAGTTTGTCGAAAAATATGCAGGAGATAAGACATACTTAGAGAAAGCTTTTGATGGGCTAAACTTTAAGGACATAGAGAAAAAAGTAGGAGAGCTTGCAGCTAGCCATCAATTTGGGGAATTTGTGGAGAATGAGGATGAACTAGATGACAATATGGACAGAATTGCTGAATTCCAAGAAAATCATTTTGGGAAGGTTGGAAATGAGGATGATATACAGTCTATGGTAGATAAATTCACAGGTGAAGAAGTGGACGTTAGTGACCCTGAATCTGAACCAGAGGGAGGTAAAGAAGATAAAGGTGTTGTGGATGAGGTTAGTGAACTCCAGAGGATAGCAGCACGAAGAAAACAAATGGAACAAGATGCATCAGTTCAAAAACCTATGTTTCAAGCAGGTATAACACCTAAATTAGATGCTCAAGGAAAGCCTATACTAGACGATTCTAATAAGGCTCATATATATTTAGATGAAACTGATTCTAAGAATTTCAATTCTAAATGGTTTGATGAGAGACAAGAAGAAGGGCCCTCAAAAGCAGCTAGACATAATACCAATATTCTACACGCTTTTCATAATCCAGAAGATGGTGCTTATTACGAAGTACATAAACCAACGGATAAAACTTCAGGAGGCCCTTTTGGGAAGAGAGCATTTATTCGTAAATTAACACAGAATGATAAGGGTGTATGGCAAGAGGAAATAACACCTCATAGTACTTTAGATGCTTTGAAAAAAGAATATAACAAATTAATTAAAAATGCTAATGAGAAGGATAAAAACCTAAAAATTCCTGACTTTGTTCCTACAACAGGTCTCAAAAATGCTGACGGTGAGTTATTATATGCAGAAGGAAAATGGAAAAAACCTACAGACACCAGAAGTGACCAAGAGAGATTAGATAAGGAACCATTTCCTATTGGAGATAATAAATATTGGGTAGAAGATGACTTTGGTAGATTAGTACCATCAGATAAACTTATAAAAGAAATACGTGCTCATAATAGCTATGCTGGAAGGCATAAAAAAATTATTGATGCCTTAGATTTTGAAGGTGTTAATAAAGCTAATGAAGCTAATAAAGCTGTACCTATAGGTACGTCTGAACCAGTAACTTCTGAAGAAACAGAAACTCCTGAAGAAACAGAAGGTACAGATACGTCTAAAGATAAGTCTAAGACAACTAAAACTAAACCAGTAACTACTAATCCTAAATTAGACTCTGTAGCAGCATCTCTAGAAGAAGCTGAAGTAGGATTTAATATAGATGACCATAGAGAAGCAACTAAAGGCTTAGGGTTAGATGCCTTTAAAGAATATATGGAAGGTATAGGTATAAAATGGAATAAGGAAACTGTACGATGGGAAGCTACTGATAAATATAAAGACCCTACTAAAGAAAAACCTAAAGTAACTTCTAAAAAAGGTAAAGGTGCAGGAGGTTTTAGAAATATAGATTTAGGTGCTGATGATAAGGGATATAGTAAAACAGACCTTGTAAATGCTTTAAAAGCACAAATGAAAAAAGAAGGTATAGATATACCTACTAATATGGAAGGGCATCCTATACTTGATGATATAGTTGGAATGACTGGAAATAAAAGAGATGAAGCTTTTAAGAACTTATGGAAGGATATTAAAAAGGGAAAGGCTTTACCTCAACATCCTAATTGGGAAGCTCAATCTGATAAACCTAGTATTAATGACCTTAATGAAAATCTTAATGAAAATGGAGATAATGAAGATAATAATATAAAAGACGACCCTTTTGCAGAGGGTAGAGAAATAGGAATGAGAAAGCCCCTTCCTCATGGTATAGATGATTTAGATTTTAGTGTACAACATAAAGCTATGCAACTTGGTCTTATAAAGATAGGAGAAAATGGTAGACCAGAGTTCTCTCCTTTCGGAGAAAAACTTTTTAATGGATGGAATAAGCAGTATCAAAGAGCTAAATCATGGATGCAAAGAGAGGGTCATGAAGAACATATTCTAGGTTATATGAACAGTTTAATAACTATGAGAGATACAGATAAAGATTCTCCTACGTTTGGACAAATAATTCCTACCCCAGAGGAGTATAAGCTAAAAAGTCTAAAGTTTAATCAGAATGATTTAATGTCAGTAGCATCGTTTAATCATTTTATAGGTGCTATAAATCACGGTCATGAATATGAAGAAGATGGGAAAAAAATAAAAATATCAGGTAAGCCTAAGCTTATAGATTTCGAGAATAAACTTCTTAAAGCAGATGGGAGCCAATTTAGTAAAGACGATTATGAAGCATGGTTAAATGGAGATGGCCCTGCTCCTGAACTAGAGAAAAGAGCAGATAAATTTGGTAAACCTATTATAAATAAAGATTTTGATATAGACGGATTACTTGAAGGTGGAGATAGAATTAAATTAGATAATCATCCTATAATACATGCTCTTATAGCTGCTAGATTATCAGGGATAACACTTACTGAGGCAGATAAGAAGAAGATAAAGTTAAAAATCGACCTTGGGTCTAATTCATCTAAGAACCACCAAAAAAATCTAATAGCTTGGGGGATGCAAAATAGAGGTGCTAATAAGGAACAAGTTAATGAAGGATTAAATAATCATGAAGAGAAGGTTAAAGAAAAGATAGAGGAGAATAACGAGCTTCCTCCTGAAGAACAAGTTTCTGAAGAGGAAATAATTGCATCTGCTGCTGAAGAAGTTTTGGAAGAAGCAAAAGATAAAGATTGGTATCAGAGTGGCCCTATACCACCAGAGGCAGAACAAATAGGTCTATGGGCCTCATCCACACTTATTCCCATCGCCCATAACCCATTTTTCGATGATGGGAAAGGTAGTGACGATGTTGGTTTAGCTGAAGGTTGGGCAGTACCTATAAGGCCAGTAGTCGATGATATTAATAACATGGATAATATTGACGATGCTAAAGAAGCTTTAATTAAATCTAGAAAAGATTATGTAAAAGCTAGACACTTAGCCCAATTCCATACGTTAATGCAAGACGAAGAAGGATGGACTTTTAGGTATGATATTCAGGATGCTGCAAAAAAGGCAGGGCAGATTCATAAGAATAACTTAGTAGCTTTCCAAGATAATCTTGAAAAATTTGGAATGGATAAAAGAGAGTTTAGAGATATGCTCGGATTTGACGTTGCAAAAGTAGGAGCTAGAGAGGCAGATGATAGAAAGGATTTTAATAAATTAAATGTTGATTATGCTTTACTTTATCCAAGATTATCTAAAAGTGAATTAGCTGCACAAGCTGCTTCTGAAGACGAAAGGTATAGTGGTAACCCAGCCGAAATGAAAAATGAGCTAGAATTGAGAGATTTAACAGATTCTGATGCTGAGGGTCAAGACGGAGAGATTCGTACCATGGAAAGAAGTTTTGCAGGACAGAAAATTAAATTTAGTAATGTTATATCAGATAAAGACCAGCAAAGACAAATAATGGTAGTAGAACTCCCTGATGGTACTAGAGTACCTTTTTATAGTAGAACTGGTACAGGAGGCAGAGAAGGGAAGTCTGATGTCGGAGATTGGGTTCCTTTTGGGGGAATGGATAACGGACAGTATAGTGGAATAGGATGGTTTCTAAAAGGTTATGTAATAGGTGAGAATATGGGTAGCAACCATCCACTTAGTAGATATGGAGATGCTGGAAAAGGTGGAGAACTACGCATGGCTATTGGAAAAGCCTTAGATAGATTAAGAGATGAAGGTAAACTTCCAGTATTACTTGACCATGACGAATTTGGTGGAATGGGATACCATGAAATTAATGAATTTTTAGGAAATGATTTGGCTTTAGAGATGAATGCTGGGGGTGGCGACAACATCTATATGGATTCTAATGGGGAGTTCCAAAGATGGGCAGATGAAAAAGAGAATCATACAAAGATAAGACAATTACAACTAGTAGCTAGAGATAATGAGATAAGAGATGCAGGAGAAAAGGCTGTTAATTACAGTATTAATGACGAGGAACTAGAAGAAGAGTCAAAAATTAGAAGAGCAGAGTTAAGAAATGAAGAACTTGCTTTTGATGATGACGGTAAACTTGTACAAGTGTCTGGAGATGACCCTGATATGGGGCCAGAACAACAAGGAGCCTTATTTGATATGGGAGATAAAGATTTAGATTCTCATGTAAAAGCTAAAGCGAAAACAGAAGCTGATGAAAAAAGAGAACAAGAAAGAGTTAAAAAGGAAGGAGCTGAGGAAAGAGAGAGAAGGTTACACTTACCTGAACATGAATTACACTTAGAAGAATTAAAAGATTTTGTTGAAGGGTTAGGGGAAAATTCTTCTCATAGAGAGACTCTTCAATTTAAATTAGATAGACTAAATTTAGATTTTGAGAAATTTAGGGGTTTAGATGAGGCATTGGAAAAAGCCGAACAGCATTTAGATTCTTTATCAGAAGATGATGATGATGATGTAATAAATGCAGCTAAAGAAGACGTAGAAAATCTTAAATATCGAATAGAAAAAGTAGCGAAAATAAAAGATAAAGCTATTAAAAGTGTAAACGATATGCATTCTAAGCATGTTGAAAAACAAAGAAATGCCGATATAGAGGCTGGTGTGAAAGGAGAAGGAACACCTAAAAAAGATAAAAAAGAATTCGATAGGAACAAAGCTCTTAAAAGATTAGCAGAACTTCAAAATCCAGATTTAGTAGGAGATGATGAAGCATTAAGTGCTGCTGTAGAAGCATTAGATAAAAAATATGATGACGAAGTAGGTTTTGGAGATAGATATCTACAAGAGGCTCTTGTTGCAGCACATAAGAATGTAGAAAATATAGGGCTTCAAGCAGGTCAAGCTAAACAAAAACTAGATAAAGAAAGAGCAGGAGTAGCAGCTAGGGCTAAATTAGATGATTATGAACATCCAGATGATTTTCAAGAAAAACATAATCAAAAAATGCCTAAAGCTCTAGTCGAACAAAATCTTAGAGATGTATTACATCATTATTATGAAAATTATGAACATTATAATCCTAAAAGTGGTTCTTTTAATAAAGAAGATTTACTTAAACTAGAAGCCAGAATTAGAGCTTATAAAGATAATGGAGCAGATTTTGATAAGGTAGCTAAAGAATTATCAGATTTAGAAGATGCTGGGATAGAGCTAGGCAGTAAAGAACATGCACAGTTCAATGACCCTAATAGAAGAGAACCTTTAATTATCCCTAGAAAAAAAGGAGACCCTAAAGTATTTGAAGAAGGGCATCAAAAAGAAGGACAACCTTTTCATCATGAATTACAACCTGTTGCTATACGAGATAGACAGATAGATGTAGAGAAAAAACGTAATATTCATAATAATGAACATGAAAAGAATCGTTTTGACCGAGCATTAGAGAAAGTTCATGGAAATAGAGCAGTAGATAAAGATGGTAATGAGGTTCACCATGTATATGATGATAATGGTAATTTAGTAGAAGTGCCTGAAGGGGATTTGGATATAGACCATTCCCATTCTGAAGAAGCTCCAAAATTAAATGTTGTTCATCCAGATTCAGGAGACCCTCATCAGGAACTACAAGCTGCTTATGATAAACTGCATAAGGCTAAATTAGAAGGTCATCCAGATGATGTTGCTCATAAAAATGAATTAGCTGCACTTGATAAAGAACATTCTGATGAAGTTAAAACTCTTAATGCTAGATTTGATAAGTATGATAAAACTAATAGAGAGGAGTTTGGTAATAAAGTAAAAGAACTTAAAAAAAGACATGAGGCAGAAAGGAAGGCTCTGATATCAGATGACAAACTAGAAGGTGGTAAAAGACCTAATTTTGATAAGTATGATATGGACTATCTAAGCTTAGAGAACGAAAGAGACAGGTATAGGGTAGTAAACTTTGATAATGAAAGTCTTAACGAACATATGAGGGGAATAGAAAATGATATAAAGAATAATGTTGGAGTGGCTAAGATGAGGGAATTTGCTGATGCGTTAGACGAAGCTTATGCCGAAGCAGCTGATAACTATAAGAATGGACTAGTAAACTTTGATAATGAACGTCTTAACGCTCTAGGTAGACAAAATGCTATACATAATGCTATGAAAGAACGTATTCTCGAAAGAGGAAGGCAACTTGTAGAACAAAGAGATGCTATAAACAATAAGAATATAGAAGCTGATAAAAAAATAGACTCATTTAAAGGAGCGATAGAATTAGCTGATAAAGATGCTAAAGATAGATTAGCTGATATAAATAATAAACATAAGGCTCTTAAACAAAAACAAGTAGATGCTGAATATCAGGTAGAAGGAGCCAGAGCTATAGGAGATGAAGAAAGAATAAAATCTGCTGAAGATAATCTTAAAAAAGTTTCTAAAGAGTATCTAAATTTTGAATATAAAAATAAAATATCAAATCATAATAGGGATGCACAGGTAATTAAAGAGCATTTAGAATCTCAATTAGATGATGCAGTTGTAGACCAAGCTAAGATTAGAAATGACATAGCTGATTTTGATGATGCTGAAGCTGGGATATTAAACGAAATCAAAAGTGATAGAGGCAAAATAGAAGACCGTATTAAAAATGAACAATCCGAGTTTAAGGCTGATTGGGATGCGAAATTAAAAGTCCTAGATATTCAAAGAAAGACTGCATTAGAAAAGATTGACGAAGACAACATTGCAAAAATGAAGGAAACAATAGAGCCTTTATATAAAAGATTACAGGAAGAAGTTGAAAAAATAAATAATGAACTAAGTAAGCCTGAAATGCAGACAGAAGAAGAACATACACCTATAGAACTGCCTGTACTAGATTGGGATGCTATAGCTCACGATAAAGAAGGAAGTGCATATAATCAAATTAGTGCTGCTGTAGGAGGGCTTTATTGGAACTTAGACCACCAGATTCAGAGGGGTCTTGGCAAGTATTATAGTGGTAAATATAATCAATTTAATCACAAGATAAAAGAATTAAATGACCAATGGGAAGAAGATAATGCCCTTTGGAAGCGACAGGTAGAAAATTTCAAAAGTGATTGGGATAACAAATATCAAATCCTTGATAAGGAATTTGTAGCAAAAAATAATGAGTTTAAGAAAATTCGTCACCATGATTTAAATGTTTTATTGTGGGGATTAAATGAGAAAAAACAAAAATTAATAGATAAATATGAAGAAAAAAGTCCTGAACGCAAAAAATTAATAGAAGAAGCCGAAATTGAATTTAGAGGCATAGCGAAAAATATATTAGATATGGATGGTAATCCTATACTTAGCCCTGATGATATAGAACATATGATTGCTAATCCACATCTAGGTAGAGATACTGAAGGGAATAAAGCTGCTCATGATGAGGATAGAGAGAGTGACCATTATGGTTATGAAGGAGGTTACGATACAGAAACTGGACATCCTATAGGTAAACCTATAAATAAAAAGAAATTTGACGAAATGTCAGAGCACGAAAAAATGAAACGTACTCCTAGAGAAGAGGGTGAGAGTGAAGATGACTATAAAGATAGATTAGGTAAACCTCATCAGACTCGTATGGTTAAAGACCCTACTGACCCTACTGGTATGAAGATGAAAAAGCAGCTTTGGATTCCCGGTAGAGGTAAAGGCTGGGTAGATGAGGAAACATATAATGGGGCTGTAGGAGATGAAAAAGGAAAAGATGACAAGATAGTACTGTATCCTGAAGGATATTTTAATGATGGAGTAAAACATGAACAAGATGAACATGAAAACCATTCTCCAAGTGGAGCTATGGTGGGAATTAATGGGAACTTACTTCACCATAATCAAAAAGATGTAGATTCAAAAGGTAATCCTATTGGAAATGGGCATGGGTTACCAGATGATGAATTCTTAGCTCGTAAATTAGGTAAAGATTTAGAGAAATTAGCAAACCATTTAGATATAGAAGCTGATAATAATCCGGGTGAAGAAGGAGCTAAACTTAAACAATTGGCTAGAGATGTAAGAAATCATATAGCTGGTAATAATAAAGAACCTCTAGATATAGACCCAAAACATTTTAATGCTGCAATACCCGGTATTGTAGATAAATTAAATAATAAACATAAAAAAATAAAAAGGAAAGATGGATTCGCAGAAGCACAAAGAAGAGCTGCTTCCCCATCTGAACAAGTAGGTATAAAACAAGCAGGTCAAGCTTTCCAAGGAGCTGCTAACTGGTTGAAACAGAGAAAAGGAGCTACAGGAAAAGCTGCTACTGCTGTAGAAGCTTTAGCAGGTATGTTTGGAGGTGATGACCAAGCTAAACAAAAGGCAGCAGAACAAATAAGAGATATAAGACATCAAGCTCAAAAATTATGGGGTGGAGAGTTTTATGGGCCAACAAAAGGCTTAGACAGAGATAGAGGAGGATTTAAACCTAAAGGATTAGCTAATGCTGACTTAAAAGAAGAACTTGCTAGATTATTACCTAGAGGAATGCGAGATAAACTTCTTAGTCCAAAATTATTACGGAATATTGATATTAGTCAAGGACAAGAAAGAAAAAATAGTTTAGGACAATTCAGAGAATGGCAACGAAAAATTGAAGAACAAAGAGATAGGGTTAGAGGAAAACCTAAAAATTAACTATTGACTTTAACTATGAACAATAGTATAATATAGTATGTCAAGGAGGATATATTATGAGTTTTATTAAATTACAACAATTTTATAAGAGTATGAAAAAGGGTACTGAAGAAGAAAACTCTGTTCATCAAGCTCGTGAAGAAGGGTTTGAAGATTTCGAAGATTTGGAATCTGAGGGTAGTACAAGAGCAAATAAGATTATGGAGGCTGTAAAACGAAAAAACTCATATAAAGATGATTTAAATGAAGATTTAGAAAAAGCTACTTATGACGAAGACCCTTATGATACTGCTGCTGTAGCAACAGCTCTAGTACAAAAGAAATTTGGAATAACTGATTTTTCTGAGGGTTCTAAAGGAGCTGCATATAGGGATTATTATGCTTCTAGAATAGAAGCTGAACATGGGCCGGGAAGTTATGGACAAGCTGACTGGAAACAGGCTCAGAAACCTCCTAAATCTGGAGATAAAAAAGGTACACAAAAAATGATGCAGAAACAAGGACTTTCACCAGCATTAGCTGCTGCTCTAGGATGGGCTTTTAGTGGAGATGTAGGCAGAGCTGGACAAATGACTTCTGAACAATCCAGAGAGTGGGAAAGAACCTTATCTGCTGCTGAAAGAAGACAATTTGAAAGGGCTATGCGTAGTAAAATGCGTAAAAAATCTGTAGATAAATCCTTATCTAAAGATTCTTTTGATGCATTAAAAACATTTTATAGTGATTCATCCGATGAATATATTAAGCGTTCCCCTAAAAGTACTGATTTTTTAGTAGAAAAGGAGCATTCGGTGCTCCCTCCTAGACAGGGATTAATGTGGGATGCAGTAAAACATAGGTGGACACGACCAGAAAATATAGGTCATACAGTTACAGAAGTACAAGGTAAAAAACGATTTAGAGGAACAGGTACTGGAGTACATGAAAGGTCTGTTAGTGGACAGGGTTCTGGTAAGACTCGTATGGTAGAATCTGGAAGAAGATTTAAAGGAGCAGCCGATGCTGGAGCACTTAGACCTCATGAGGCTAAAAGCCCAGCAGGTCATCCTAGACATAAGAAAGTATAAGGAGTAAAAATGATACCAAAGAAGAAGACGGTTAAGAAAGCAACTAAAAAAGTTGTTAAGGAAGAAGTAAAGATAGAAGAAGAAAAAGTAGAAGAAAATATACCTAAAAGGTATTATGTTCAATTTTGGGCTAGGGTACAACCATCTGAACCTAGATATGATGAGATGGTGGGAACAATTTATTGGTCTGATATAGAGGAAAAGATTAAAATTGAAGCTTTAGATAATAAATACTCTTCTATGATAGAGAATTTAATGGAAGGCGATTTATCGTTACCTAATGGAATATTCATATCTCGTTATGAAACTCCTAAAGAATGGGTAAGAAACTTATATAAAGCTAATTTAGGTAGAGAGTTATATGCTAAGGATTTTATGGAGATTATAGATGAAACTGAATAATTTTTTTGATAAACCTATTAAAAGAAAAACTAATCAAAAAATAGTTACAGTAGTTAATGAAGTGAAAGAGAAAGCATTAGAAGAACGAGTTAAGAGTTTACAAGACAGTCTTAATACTTTAAATAGTGTTAAAGATGAAAATATAGAAATAAATAAACAAATACAATTAATAAACTCTGAATTGCATGAGACTCGTGACCGAGAAATAAGTTTAGAGAATAGTAGACTTTTATTAGAGGATGATGTAAAACGTGGAGAAAAGATAAAAGAAGAAAAGACTTTTCTTGAAGGTAAAGTAAAAGACTTAACAAATACTTTAGGAATTCAAGAAAGTAATTTAGAACAGGCTCAAAAAAATAATTTAGAGTTAAGTACTTTAGTAGGAAATCTAAATGAAAAAGTAGAAACTCTTGAAAAAGATGAAAAGGTTAATAAAGTGGTTTTAGAGGAGGCTCATCAAAAAGCTTCAGCTAGTATAAATAGATTGCAAGAATTTGAACTTAAATCTGTAGAAATAGAAAAAAATATTAATAGGATTAAAGTAAAATATATAGAGCTAGAAAAATTAAATAGCGAAAATTCTAGACAGGCTGGTTATTGGAAGAGCTTATCTAGAACTTTACAAGATGAAAAAGACCATCTTGAAGAATCTAGAAAGATGTTAAAATCATTAGCTGATACAATAGAAGCTGAAAATGTAGAAACTAAAGGAATATCTAAAATAAAACATAAGGAACTTAATAAATTGAAGGCATCGAATAAAACTATGACAGAGAATATAGACAGTTTAATAGAGGAAAATTCTTATTTAGCAGGATTGTCTTCTGCTTTAAAAGAAGAATTATCTCGTCCAAAATATATGTCCATGTCTGCAATTGAACGGTCAGAAGGATTTAAAATGCCTATGGGAGGGTCTAGAGAACATTTTCTTGGGCATGGAAAACCAACCCTTTTAAAGTTTAAGACTGGAGGTAACGAAAATGACAACTAGACCATGGAGACAAGAAATTGAATTAATACAGAACTATCCGAAGCATAAGACTTTTACGTTTACTACTTCTTCAGGTAGTGCTGAAGATGCTGTATCACTAGCAGGAAGTATGGAAGAATGTAATAAAGTATCTTTTATAATAGAAACTGGAGATGCTTATATAGAATTTGATGGTACTGCTACCACTTCTTCTATGTTAATTCCAGCTAATGAAGGTTACTTTGACGATTCTATATGGTTCGGAACAAAAATTAGTATTTTGAGAAGTTCTGGTACAGATGCTAGAATTAGAGGGATACTCTGGGGGAGGTAAAATAAATGCCCATAACTGGTTTAGATAGAATGCCGGGTTCTGGT
>Ga0098061_1000853_pt1 | contig 15028 bp, 23 predicted proteins | sample 22_taG_FD_92579 | JGI IMG/M metagenome (GOLD analysis project Ga0098061, IMG submission 92579) | Marine viral communities from the Subarctic Pacific Ocean - 22_ETSP_OMZ_AT15343 metaG | ecosystem: Environmental > Aquatic > Marine > Oceanic | place: Subarctic Pacific Ocean | collected 2015-01-20 | reverse complement strand
TTATCCCATTCTTCATCGTACTCTGAACCGTTAATACAATCTTCTCTATAACAATTTAATATTTCCCAAATATGTTCTAATGATTCTGTAGTGTCAAACCATGTGGGTGGTTTTATTTTATTCATTTCAAATATCCAATTTCTTTTAGATAGCCATAAGCATCATCCATCGTGGATCTAAAATGCTTAGTTCTATATTCACTTGGACAATCTAAATCTGCCTGACAACACATAGTCGCCAGGTGATTCGCCAGCAGCGTGTTTTGTTTTGCAAGCTCTGTAAGTCGTGATTTTTCTTTACTCATTTTTTCCATTTGTTCCTTCTTCCTTGCTTTCTCTTTTGTGCTTTTCATTAATTAAAAGGTCGTATTTAATACTGTTAAACAATGAACTGTCTTTTAATGGGACAATTCTTGGTAAAATATCTATCCAAACATCATAAGCATGAGTATCAACTTCGGGAGACTCCTGAAATTCTTTACAAAGAGTATTTTCATAAAATAATATCAAGTTATTAAGATGTGAATTAGACATTTTATCAATATGAATAACCTTCCCATCTCTTGTTTTGTGCATTATTGCCTTTTCTTTCAAATTCTCTCTTATAGCATCTAAGTCTGTATAAACAAATTCACTATTTTCAGAAAGTTTTATTATTTTATGTATGGTTTTATCCATTATACTACAATGCTCATTATTTAATTCCCTTTTTTAAACTTTCTTCGAATTTTGATATTTTTAAGTCATTAATACTTTGGATTATCATTCTTTTGCAATATTTCTGGAATTGTTTAGCAAAGAATTCGTCTCTGTTCATTATTCTTTTTTTTAATGTATCTTTATTATCCATTATTTATATCCTTCATACTTTCTTTTTAAAGTTTTAAAGAGGGGATGCTTGAAACTGCTACTGGCTATTCAAGATTCCTTGTCGACTGCGTTTTCGAGCATATATGCCCTGACATCCCCTCTTCAATTACCAGTTACTTCCGCTTCGGCTATATCATCCCATTTATTATATCCTGGTGGGTCATAAGTATTATAAACACTACCGTTTAGGTCAACGTCCAAACCAATGCTATTATTTAATTCAGTAACATGAACATTGAAGTCTCTTTTGTCGTGATTGCCTAATTGTGATTTAATATCTAATAATTTGTCAAGCAGTTGTGAAAGTGTCATTATTATACCTCATTTCGATGTATTTGGAGTAAGTAGATTTTTATCATTGATCTTGTTTTCTATTTGGTTGTTTAAAGAAGTTTCAAGTGTTGTTAATTTATTTTCGACTTGAGTTATTCTTTCGTTGGTTAATGCGCTGGTATTAAGCATTTTCCTGATAATTGTACGTATTTCATATAATATTTCAAGCATTGCTTTTAACACTAAAGTATAGGTTTTGCGGAGTAGTATCATAATAATCAAATAGAGTAGGACATAACCAAAGTTGTCTATTTAAATTTTTCTGAGTCCAATGTGTACCATTTGTTTTAGGATCTTTATCTTGATGTCTATTCAAGTATATTTTGACAGAATCCTGGAATGGCTTATCACTGAATAGTAGTACATAATTGTTATTGGAAGAATATTTGCCGATAATGATATCTATTAAGGTATCAGCACCATTGACAAATGCCTCTTGCCAGATATTTTTACTAGGATCATCAAAAACCCATTGTAAATCATTTAACTTGTACAGCTTTACTGCATTAATTGTCTTTGGCATTTATAAACCTCTCTGCGTTATCCATATCTATAATAAAACTATCTATTGAGTCATTAACATCCTCTTTCGATACGGTAGCTCGAATGACACTACTGGTATTAGGATCTAATTGAGCTTGTTTCTCTAAACAAATATCACAGTCACATGGTACTATTGTTGCACCATCTTCACTGGCGTCAACATCCCATCCGCAGCAGGTGACTTGCTTTTTAGTTATTTTAAAGTGTTTAGTCATGGTGATTCCTCTCCTTGGTTATTTAGTTGAGTGATTTGTCTGTTGAATAATTCTTTTCGGCATCCTTTAAAAGAGTCTGAACATATTCGTCAACTATGAGATCTCTCATAGATTCCCACATTGTAGCAAATATCGCATGAAGAATAAATGCCTTTAGTCTGCTATTCTTGTTGCTTAAAATGAAATTTTCAAAGGATTCAATTAGGGATGATGCTCTATTAGAATCAGCAAGTTTATCGAAAAGCTTATGGACATAATCATTGCATTTAGTTTGCTCTTCTATTGATATTCCTGTTGCAAGATACAGAGAGTCTTCGTCGTGATTATATGGGGTGTTCATTGTTTTTATTCCTTGTGATTAGGGTGATTAATGATTTCTTGAATATCATCAAATGTGTCTATTCTAGTTTGGTAAATGATTTGTGCCACATTGAAACAGTTAATCCGTTTCTCGTAGTTGGTTTCAGCCATTCCTTTATTAAACCAACAAGTGCCACAAGTATCGGTGAATTCGTCGTGTTTGCAATCATTCATTTGTTTTCCTCCATTGTTCTTCCAATAAACTCGTTATTTAATTCAGAATAATTATATGGTTCTTCTACCACACTAACTATCTGATGACTGTCAAATCCTTTTTCATCAATTAACCAGCGTAAAAATGGAGCGATACCTTCCCAGAAAGATGGACTTAATAAACCAAGTTCATGGAGGTTTTTATACTTTAGTTTAATGTCGTGTATCGTGTCTGGTCTTAATTTTTTCATTGTTTATATCTTCTCCACATCTGATTCAATTTTCTTAATGTTTTAACATTATAATGCCAATCATCTTTATTAATAAGACCATTATGAAAATCATCTACATATTCCCAATCAGATTGAAACCATACTATCTCACCATCATCATTTCTAGTTTCAAAACGATTATCCATCTTATTATAAGGATTGTCTGCACACCAAGCTTCTATACGTTCTCTCAACAGTACTAATTTATTTATCATTATTTCTCGCCCTGTCTTCTTATAATTGTTTATTAATAATTCATTAGATTTAGCTGTTGCAAGTCTCATTTTAATTCTTCTCCTTTGTGTGTGTATCAATAAACCATAATGCAACAACACAGATTCCAAAAACACATATAACCTGCATAAAGAATAGGAGTGTGTTTATTGCGTCGTATAATTCTTGGATGGTTGCTGTTTCAGTCATTGTAATATCCTTATTGTGTAACTGTGTGTGATGAATAATAGGTGACTCAGTGATAGTGTGCTTGGACACAACTATATGGAGAGGTTAATGCGACTAAGCCACCCATTATTATATTCTCTTCAAGCCCCGTAAGGGGCTGACCGCTACTGGGCGACGTACTCGACGAGGTTCTGACCATCCCACGATGCCCGCTCGGGCAGAAGTGATGCGTCGGCGTCAGCCGGGGCGAGGATGGCTGATGGAGTATTGTCGGGGAGTCGCTTGCTACTGCCATTGATGACCGCTTGAGTCTTGCCCTTCTTGCCATCTGTAAGACGAACAGTGGTGTCCATCCATTTGGCAGGGGTGTAGTAGTAGCGAGATGTGGTAGGAGACTGTTGAAGAAAGAATGTAATCATAAGATGATTCCTTTTGTTTGATTTTCAATGATAACTGAATTTCGGAAATCAGTTTCCGAAGCAAGCCCGCTTGCTATTAATACTAGCCGCGTACTATTTTGTGGTAATTTTGAGAGTTTTGGAAATGCGCTCGTAGATTTACGAGTTTTAACGAAATTAGGATGGATCTGTAAAAGATAAGCCGTCCTCTTATACATGTACACCTCTTTTTGAGTGTAGGGCGTTGGGGACGGATTTTAAAAGGCTATAGCGAAAAAAAATGCACCCACAAGTCTTAAAAAGAGGGTGCTTTTGCTACGCCAGACGGTAAGGGTTTTTACCTATACCGGGCAATACATTTTTGTAATAAATAGTAATATTGTGTAAAAAAAAAATAAAAACTTGTTTCCCCGTATTCAATAGTTGTAAGAACTTACCTTATGAAGAAATACACCTTAGAGATCATTTATGATGAAATTACTGGTGAGTTGGAGTCTTTGAAAGAGTTTATTACTGAAAAAGAATCCGTTTTGGCTATTACAGCCAGTGAAGAAATCATGGAAAAAATTACTAAAGCAGACTTAATTGAGTCGCTTTTAGTACCTTGCCCAGGGGAGTGTGTTGGGGAAACCTAATGCGCCAATACAAAATTGGCAAAAATACACACCCAGTCTATGAAAATGACGATGAGGTCCCAAATAATTTAAAGATTGTTGAAAATTGGCGTGATGCCGAGCTTGGAGATTGGCTTAGAGCGGATGACGGGAACGTTATCCAAGCTTTGAGGGTCAATAAGGTCTTAAATCAAGGTAGGTACCCTATAAAATACATAGGAACCTGCACCGGAACGTATCTTTGTAGAAAAAAAGACACGATGGACACTGAAAAGCGAGAGAATATATACACTTTCTCAGCTTGCGCATCTAATAATACAGCGAAACGCATAAGAACCCGCAATTACCTAACTGCGAACGAAGCTGCGTTCTCAAAATATATAGCCAATGGATTTACACCCGAAGAAGCCTACAAAAAAGCATACGGCACGACAAGTGAGCGATATGCGAAGATAAAATCTGCCGTCCTAGTAAAACAGGAGCGAATTGTGAGTGCTGTAAAAGAAGAAATTGACGGAGTGCTAAAAGGGTTAGGGATAGATCTCAAATATCTTATAAAAGGCGTAAAGCTTGAAGCTGAAAACGCCGACAGATCCAATGACCGTTTAAAAGCCTTCTCTATGCTTTGGGATGCTGCCGAAGTGATACCTAAAAACAAGGTAACACAACTAACTGGCGCAGTCTTTCAAGGTTTTTCAGATAATATGCTCGAATCAGCAAAACGCCCAGAACTTAAAGGTGAAGTAGCTGATGCCGGGTCCGAATAATTTAGACGAATTTTTAAAAAATTTCGACGCAAAGCGTCCTGCCGCTCCTAGCGACGCTACTCGCGTTGACCAGCCTGAAGCCATTATATCTAATGGTGAAATTTCCTATCCTCAGCCAAACCAAGACCCCTGGGTTGGTGGAACTGTTACTGATTTTCTTCATCGTTATGAGGTGAAGGATAAGAATCCGGAAATAGCCGCTAAACAGAAAGAAGCTTTAAAGAATGCTATTGATTTCTTTTCTCCTCAATCTCTTGGGGGACTTGCTCTTGTTGCTGGTGGACCTCTTGCTAGTTCCGTCAGAAGAGGGGCGAATAGGGGCGCTAAAATAGTAAAAGAACTAAGAAGAAGAAACGCCATTGAGCCATTGCCTGCAAGAAGCCCTGAGCAATACTATGTAAAATATAAAGTTGACAATACGATTAAAGCTGCAAAAACCAAGCTTCCTGCAATAAGCCAAAAGACAGGCACTAATATATTTGAAGACAGTCAGTATAATATAATTGAAAACGTGAATAGAGTACATCCAAATTTCCCAGAGTCTATTCACAGGATACAAATAAGACCAAAGGGATCGTATAACAAAAGTGATAACCTAGCTCATATGAAATTTAGAGTAACGGATTTAAACAAGTTAAAAGCTAGAAGAGGCGATATAAGAGGAGAGAGGTTTAACGACATGGATTTGGCTATAAAAATGGTAGAGGGCAAAGGTTTAAAGAATCCAAAATATATATCTGGAGTTCATTTTTACACAGATATAGGCAATCCAAAAGATTCTGCAAGGGCTTTAAAAATGGTATTTGACAGATTTGACGACGATTGGATCCTTAATGAGAATACGCTAACAATGGATTCTTTTACAATAATGGTTAGCAGTATCTTGAGGAACTATGCTAAAGAAATAGAATTTTTAAAAGGCAGGGGAAGAAATATTTATGGTTCGTCACAATATTCGCAGCTTACCAAAGCATCGCAGAAAGCCCTGCAACGCCCAATAGCCAATATTCAGGTAGATGCGAATTCTAAGACCCTATATAAAGACATTCTCGGCAAACTGTCTTCAGGTATGGAAAGATCCGGGAAGCTTGTTGGAAACCCCAAGCTTGGGGAAGAGGGACTGTCTGTTATCTCAAGACCTTTTATAATGAAATCTTTCAAAGATAAACTAGCTGGGATATTTGGTTTGTCAGCCGTTGAAATGTCTGATTTCTTAGAACAAATAACAGAGGAAAATATGACCATGGACAAAAAGGAATGATAGACGCATATGTGGAATATGGAGCAATTGGCGTTATTGTTTTGTTGTTTATTGGTATGATCCAATTTTTAAAGTCGACTATGATGGGGAAACTTAATGAAATTGAAGAAATATGTATCAAACTGATAGACAGGTGGAATCGTTCAGACGAAATCAGCCAGAGACACAGGGAAGATATTGTCAAAGAGCTAAATGATGTAACTGATGATTTGGCTTATTTAAGAGGAAGATTAAACGGAAAGGATAAATAATGCTTAGAAGAATAATTAGAAGGCTTGTTATCAAGCACGGGTTTATTGGATTGCTGCTTTTTATCGGAGATATTGCAGTGCAGTTTACGCCGTCAAAAAAAGATGATAAAAAATGGGAAGAAATAAAAGAGCTGCTTGATAGCTTGGTTTGAATATAAACACCCAAAATATAGATAAGGCTGAGGAAGCCTTGTTGGAAGCGTCGAAAGACATGATAGCCTTTGGGAAGCTTTTTCTTCCCGATGACTATATGCGTTCAGAAACGCCCTGGTTCCACTATGAGATCTCTGATTCTATAATGGACAAAGAGATAAAACAGCTTGCTGTAATTATGCCACGCGGTCATGGAAAGACAGTACTGACTAAATGTGACATACTTTGGTCTTTTCTTTTTACCACCAAAGAACCATTGTTCTATGGATGGGTATCTGCTACGGCAAAATTGGCAACTGGTAATATGGATTATATTAAACACCACCTGGAGTTTAATGACCGTATCAAATATTATTTCGGGGACCTAAAGGGAAGAAAATGGACAGAAGAAGATATTGAATTAAGCACAGGACACAAACTCCTTTGCAAATCAAACATTTCAGGCATTCGTGGCGGCGCAAAGCTCCATAAGCGATATGACCTAGTAATATTGGATGACTTTGAAGATGAAAATAATACCATTACTCCAGAAGCTCGAGCAAAGAACAGTAACCTTATCACTGCGGTTGTTTATCCTGCTTTGGAGCCTCATACTGGTCGGCTGCGCATTAACGGTACTCCTGTCCACTATGATTCTTTTATTAATAATCTATTGACAAATCATGCGAAAGCAGAGACTCAAAACGAAGATTTTGCCTGGACAGTAAAAACATATAAGGTAATTGACAGCGATGGCAATGCATTGTGGCATTCGTGGTTCCCGTTGCCAAAATTAGAAGAAAAAAAGAAATTCTATCAGGATTCTGGACAACCACAAAAATTCTATCAGGAATATATGATGGAAGTGCAGAGCGCCGATGATTCCATATTCAATATGCGCCATATTAAATATTGGGAAGGCAATTTCCTGTATGATGATAAAACTAATTTAAGTTATGTGGTAACAGATGGAGATGCAATTCCTGTGAATGTATTTGCAGGGGTAGATCCGGCTACAGATTCTGTGCGACGGGATTCAGACTTTTCCGTAATAATGGTAATAGCAGTTGATGAAAATAATACGATATATGTGTTGGACTATATTAGGGAACGCGGATTATCTGTTCTTGGCATACCTGGTGAGGGTCGGGATGGCATTGTTGATAAGATGTTCAATTTAGCAAAAATTTACCATCCATCTCTTTATGTGGTCGAAGATACAACTATGAGCAGACCCGTTTTCCAGGCATTGATGTCAGAAAGTAGACGAAGAAATGATTTTTCTGTTCGTTGGCGTGAAGAAAAACCGGGAACAAGAATGAGCAAACTAGATAGGATACAAGGAGTTCTAGCACAGCGAATGACCATTGGTTCAATAAAAATTAAAAAAAGTCATTACAACTTACAGCATGAAATAGTTACATTCGGACCACGTATGGCACATGATGACGCTATTGATGCGCTTGCCTATGCCGTCAAATACGCTTACCCGCCCCAAAATATAACCGTTCACAAGGATGGCTCACACAGTCGTCAGATTAAATCGCCCAAAAGTTGGATACTTGCGTGATAGTAATTGGCGAAAAAAACAGATAAAACTGCTGATAGAGTAAAGCAATTATACGATGCTCTGAATAACTCTTTTCGAGAGAGGTGGGAGACTACCAATCAAGAGGGTTATGATTTTTATTTAGATAATCAGATCTCTGCAAAAGAAAAAGCTGCGTTGGAAGAGACTGGAATGCCGACCTTTACGATCAATCGTGTCATTCCTGTTGTTGAAATGCTTAACTATTATGCTACGGCATCCAATCCAAGATGGCAGGCGATAGGTGTTGAGGGCAGTGATTCTGGTGTGGCGTCTGTATTTGCTGATATTGCTGATTATATATGGAATGGCTCAAATGGGCAGGCTCTATATTCTAACGTTGTAAACGATGCCATTACAAAAAGTGTCGGTTATCTATTGGTAACGGTGGATCCGAATGCTGATCAGGGTATGGGTGAAGTAGTTATTCAGCAGCCCGAACCCTTTGATATATATGTAGACCCCAAATCGCGAGATCCATTATTTAAAGATGCGGCACATGTGATGATTCGCAAGGTCTTTACCCGCACCCAACTTCAAAAAACCCTTCCCCAATTTGCTTCTAAAATTAAAAGAGCATCAGGACGCTTTGGCGAAGAGATGTCATACAGCTCCAATGCTACCGATACGGGGGATATTCAGTATAAGGATATTTTAGAAGGTTATGACAAAGAGGGCGGTTCAGATGAAATGATAGAGCTTTTTGAGTTATACGAAAAGCAGCAAATCAAATTTTATAATATTTTTTATAGAGTTGTTCCCTCTCGGGAGGAAATGAAAAAGATAACACAGAATGTTCAGGTTCAGATAGAAGAAATGCAAAAAGAAATGTCTGTGGAAATGAAAGAATTGCAAGCCAAGTTATCTCAAGCCGTTGAAATGGGAGAGATGCTCCCAGAACGAATGCAGTTAGAAGTTGAAAAACAGACCAAAATGAATCAACAGCAACTGGAAGCTGCTCAACAGCAATTAATGGCTGAAGCCCAAAAAGCGGCTAGCATTGTTCAAAACAATGTAGTTACTCAAAAAGAGTATAAAGCTTTAATGGAAGATGAAGCCTTTGCTTCAATGGTAGTAGAAGTTATTGAATTTTATAAACCCGCAATTAAACAAAGTTGCGTAGCTGGTGATATAACCCTGTATGAGAAAGATTTGCCCATAGAGCATTATCCTCTTATTCCATTTACTTATAAATGGTCAGGGACACCTTATCCAATGAGCGCTGTGAGTCCCTTAGTCGGGAAACAGCGTGAGATTAATAAGGCGCACCAGCTTATGATTCACAACGCGTCATTGGGTTCCTCCCTTAGATGGATGTATTTCGAGGGTTCAATTGATACCGACTATTGGGAAAAGAATGCCACTGCTCCCGGCGCATTGCTTCCTGTAAACCAGGGATTTGAAAATCCAAGAGAAGTACAGCCCGCAGCACTAAACAATGCATTTTTCCAAATTGTTCAGCAGGGCAAGGGTGATATGGAGTATCTTGCAGGAATATATTCTTCAGCACAGGGTGACACCCAACAACAGCATGAGACTTATCGTGGCATGCTGGCTTTGGATGAATATGGAACCCGTAGGGTGAAACAATGGCTGAAAAGCAGTATCGAGCCCGCTTTGAAACAGGTAGGAGAAGTTGTCAAGCAATATTCCCAAGCAGTGTATCAAGCACATAAAGTATTTAGAATTGTCCAGCCCAACGCACTCCAAGAAGAAAAAGAGGTAGAAATAAACATACCCATCTTCAATGATCTGGGCGAAGCCATTGGCAAGTGGAATGATTATGCCACCGCAAAATTTGACGTAAGAATTGTAGCAGGCTCAACATTGCCTGTAAACCGCTGGGCTTATCTGGCGGAATTAAAAGAACTGATGAAACTTGGTGTTGTTGATGACCTTGCTGTACTTGCTGAAACCGATATCAAGGATAAAACAGCGATTGCAAAACGCAAGAGCTTATATCAACAACTCCAACAAGCCGTTGAAGCACTTCAAGAGCAAGTGAAGGATAAGGACGGGACTATCGAAACACTTGAACGACAACTAGTTCAAGCTGGAATCAAGGATAAGATTCGCACGGTAGAATCAGAAATTCGCAAAGGTGCAGTAAAGGCGCAGGGCAGCATGGCTCTAACCGCCGATAAGGCTCGCGCTGATGCAGGTATCCAAAAACAAAAAGCTCAAGTAGAGCTTCAAAAAGAAAAACAATCAAGGAGTAATAATGGAACAAGAGAATAGTTCTGCAAACTCCCCAGTAGAAGAGCTAAATCCTGATATTGATTTCTCAAAGGATGATGCTGGTCTAGGGGACTCAGGCGACTTTTTTGAATCATTGGACCGTGAGGTGAACGGAATGATTCTTGATAATGATACAGTCGATGCAGTTGAAAAACGGACAACTCAACCAAAGGTTGACCCCATAGTACAACAGCAGCCGGACGATCACCAGCACGATTGGGAAAAGCGGTATAAAGATTCTTCAAAGGAAGCGCAAAAACTAAAGTCGCAACTAGACGAATCAACACAATACGCTCCCCTAATCGAGCGATTAAAGCAAGACACGGGAATGGTGGACGCAATAAAAAATTACATCGACAATGGGGATAAACCCCAAGATGTAAAGCAGGCACTTAATCTCCCGGAGGATTTCGTATTTGATCTAGACGATGCCGTGGCAAATCCAAACTCAATGAGCGCAAAAGCGTTAGAGCATACGATTTCCGGTGTTGTGGATCGCCGTGTCAATAGTCAGCTGGAACGTGACCGACAATATCGCAATGAGGAAACTCAAAAAGAGCGACAAATGCGTGAGGCTAAAGAGTTTCAAAAGAGAATGGATTTATCGGATGGTGAATATAGTGAAATGATGGATTGGGCGAATAGTCACGAAACATCTTTGGAAGATATTTATTTTTTGAAAAATCGTGGGGAAAGAGATCAGAAGGTGGTCAAGGGCGCAAAAGAGGATATGTTAAGGCAGATGAAATCCGTAAGGGATATTCCAACAAGCGTATCAAATCATAATACAGTGAAAACAGAGCAGAAACACGAAGATAGTGTGTTCGATGCTTTGAAGGAAGTGGATTCTGGACTAGATAGTTTGTTTAAATAAAAAAAGTGCCTCATTTCATATTAATACGAAAGTGAGGCTAACATGGCTGATAATCCTTTATTTTTATCATCCCATGCGCAAGCACAGGTTGAATCTTCGTTTAATACTGGTGATTTGCGGAGACGGTATGACTTTTCTAACCGTGTGTCGGAGCTTTCTCCCGACCAAACTCCGTTTTTCCGAGTATTAAGCAAGGTGGCTAAAAAAGCCACAACTGATCCCGAGTTTAAAACACTCGAACAACGCCACATGTGGCACAAACGATATGCTTATGCAGTCGCAATGGACTTGAGCGCAAGTGCAATTGGTTCTGGTGACAATGACAACACCTATTCTGATTTTGCATTCGCATCATCTGATCTCCAAGTTGACGACGTAGCATGTTTTAAATTCGAAACTGATTACCTATCTGCTGGTAATGTACAGAATGTCTTAGGACAATCTGGTACTGCAGTAGGTGCATCTGGAACACAACCAATCTTTTTCTTGGTGAATCAGATTGTTAAGGTTCCGGTACGCCTGGTAGCAGACGGAGATCGCGTTGATGAAGCATCGCCATCTACTTACAGTGAAGACTATCTTATGATTAAGATTACAGCACTGGGTACACCGGCGACAGGCGCCGATTCGGAAGCTATTTATGCTGTAGGTAAAGTTGTCAGACCTATTTCTGCAAGTGCGGATAATTATATCCTCCCAGGTGCGAAATACGAATCTGATACAACTTCATTCGATGGCATGATCTCAAATGCATATGTCGAAGCTGACAAATGTTATGTTGTCGGTTCTGCTCATGCGGAAGGTTCTGGATTCCCGGACACCTACAAAGATACACCTTACAAAGATGTAGTGGGTTACACGCAAATCTGGAAAACAACTATGCAGATGACCAACACAGCTCGCGCAACCGAGTTGAAGTTGGCAAAAGATGAATGGGCAAGAGTTTGGAAAAACAAACTCATTGAACATAAATGGGATATTGAAACAGATATTCTGTTTTCATCTAAACAGAAAGACTCCGATGGGGTTCGTTACACAGCTGGTATTGTAGACTATGTACTATCCAGTGGAAACATATTTTCAATTGACATCGCTAGCTCTCAAGCTAATGGTGGCACATCTTCTGATGATTTTCTTCAGAATATGAGTGATTTTATGGATCCACGTTATAATAGTGCAAATGCTACTATGTTCATGTGTGACACTGCTACTTATAACTGGTTACACAAACTGGGTGGTTTCCAAGCCAATACAATCGATATCAATAGCCAATTCAGGTATGATTTCGCTGTCTCTGGTAAGAAATCCTTATTTGGACTTCCGGTTACGCAGATTACTACTCCATATGGTGACATGAATGTTGTTCGCAATGTTCATCTCGATGGATCTCCAGTAAAAATTCTGGCAGTGAACTTAAAGCACGTTGCTTACAGACCATTGGTCGGTAACGGTGTGAATCGCGACACTTCGGTGTACGTGGGTGTTCAAAGTCTAGAAAATACGGGTGTTGATCGCAGAATCGACCTCATTCAGACCGAAGCCGGTCTTGAAGTCGTTATGCCTGAAGCACACGCTATCTGGAAATAATGATTATTGAAGGGGGAACCTCTGATACAAGTTCCCCCACTAATCAAGAAAGAATAAAATGGCATCATTACAAACACAAATAGAAGCTATAGCTGGATCTGCCACGAATGCTCTCCAATGGGCAAACGATGGCATAAAAGCGGTCATTAATCGTATATGCGTTATTAGTCCTGAATCAAAACATTTATTTGCAACCAATATTGATGAAGCTAACACATCCTCTGTTAGTGTTAGCGATAGGCAACATATTATTAGTGTAGCAAGAGGAAGTAAAGTTGCTACTGAAATAGATCCTTCTAAAAGATTTGTAGCCGCAGAGTCTTCTTCTTTGCAAAAAGCTACAAACGATTATCCTCAATATTATTTTCTCAATCAAGAGGTCAAGGTTCTACCTGCGGGAAGTATGTCCGTTAGTAAGGTAGATTACACCGCTCTATTAAATTTAACTAGCAGTACAATTAGCAACTTTCCACTAAGTCTAATCCCACTTGTTGTTAATTATGCAGCTATGAAATCATTACAAGAAAAGATGGTCGGCTATACGGGGCTTTCAGGGTTGGTTCTCTCTTTACCTTCTGTACCTCCTCAACCTACGTTATCTTTCTCAGTTGCTGACGGCATGAGTGTTGTGAGCAATGTGGATAACGTATCTTTACCCGAGTATGTCTCTGTAGCCGACCCATCAATTGGTACATTGGATTTAAGTTCTGTTTTGGCTCCAGCGGTGCCAGTTGCTCCGTCTTTTTCATATACCGATGCTGCATTGCAGGAAAAAGCAGAACAATTAATATTGTCGTTATCAGGAGCAGTGCCTACATATACTAAACCGTCAATGGTATTAAGCGCGGCTCCGCCAATCGGAGATTTGGCTATTAATTCTACGGCACCCGTAACACCCGCAACCCCAAGTTTTACAACGCCGACTATTGGAGCTATAACGGTTGACACTACAGCGCTTTCTAATTTTGGGACTGCGCCAGCTTATTCTTCTCCAGCTTTTGTTCCTATTGATTTTTCTAAAATTACATCTTTAATTGATACAGATGAGGACATTGAGCTTGCACAGGTAAAAATCACAGAAGAGCAAATGAAACTAACTGAATTTTCAAACAAACTTCAGGACAGTCTAAATGTGTTTAATGAACAAAATGCTGAGTATCAAGTTAAGTTGCAGGAGGCAACACAGCAGGCTCAGATAAATGCTCAAAAAGCACAATCACAGGCTCAGATAGACGCAACAGATGCGCAACAGGAGACTTCGTTGTTGCTTCAGAAGGAAAATCAAGAATATGCAGCTTCTTTGCAGAAGTATAGTGCTGAAGTTCAAGAGTATCAAGCTAATGTGGCTAAAGAAGTACAACAGTATCAGCAGAATCTTGAGGGGGATTTGAGAGTTTGGCAAGCCGAAAGACAGACTGATTTACAAAAATATACTTCTGATATACAAAATGAATTGAATGAATTTAATTCTGAAAATATAAGTTTTCAGGCAGATCTTCAAAAAGATATTCAAGATTTTCAAGCAGACGCTGGCAGAAGGCTTCAGCTAATGCAGCAGTCTACGAATCTGGATGCCCAAAATAGGGGCAAGGCGCTTGAAAAAGAAATAAGCCAATACAATGCTGAGCTTCAGAGATATACTAGCGGATTACAGCAATATCAGACCGATATAGGAAAGGCTGTACAAGAATGGACATTAAATAATTTAAACTATAAGCTTGCAAAATGGCAGGCAGATATTAGCGAAAATTTAAACAAATATCAGGCAAAAGTTTCTTCTGTAGTACAGAAGTATTCAGCGGATATATCTAGAATGGGGGCGCTTACCCAGACTGAAGCTAATAAGCTGGCAGCTTTATTGCAAAAGCAAGTAGCAGAGAATAATGTAGAGTTGCAAAGATTTAGTTCTGCTCTACAGGATTTTTCACAAAGATCACAAGTGTACCTTGCAGAATATACTGCGGACCTTCAAAAAGTTCAGGTTCAATACCAATGGTATGAAAAACAATATGCAATGGCAAAAGAGCAGTATGAGCGCGGTTTTGAGCCATTTATGATAAGGAGACAACAAGATGGCGAACAGAATAGAATTCGCAGTTAGTGCGACCCCAATTAAGTCAACCACTTTTGACGTTGATTATACAGCAAGTGATGTTACAGATGTAACGGCT
>Ga0098061_1000851_pt1 | contig 15084 bp, 18 predicted proteins | sample 22_taG_FD_92579 | JGI IMG/M metagenome (GOLD analysis project Ga0098061, IMG submission 92579) | Marine viral communities from the Subarctic Pacific Ocean - 22_ETSP_OMZ_AT15343 metaG | ecosystem: Environmental > Aquatic > Marine > Oceanic | place: Subarctic Pacific Ocean | collected 2015-01-20 | reverse complement strand
GATAGCCGATATCACTAGACTTGGGATCGTAGCCAGCAGCGCTGTAAATCGTCGCACGCACGCTGTCCAGAATGATTATCTTTTTAGCCTTCGCCAATTCGGCAATGACCTTGACCGAAACCAAGGCAATGGCACGAACGTCATTGTCCTCGTTTTTCTGATCAGACTTCGCATGTTTCTTCGCGTCTGCTACCACTTTTTTGCAGGATGCGGTGAGCGAGTTAGAGGATAGCTTGAACGTTACTTCCTCAGATACTGCCGCGCCTGTAGCAGCGTTGATACCTTGCACTGTCATTGTTGGTAATGCTGTAGAAGTCATAATAATATCCTTACTGTTAGTAGGGTTATGGGGATTGTTCCCCGTCTCAAAAAGAACTATGCGCCTTTTTTGCATGTATGTCAAGCTCCATGAAAATAAGCAATGCCCACAATATCATTGTGGGATTGACCATATGGTCAAAGTACACAACTTATGTGTTATTCAGATCTGCCAAGTATCCTAGCCTATATAGCCCTATTTTTGCCATGCAATTTATGCATATCGGTTAGTTGTTGCGAATAGCTCGCATGTAGCGATAGCCCTACAAGGCCCGTAATAAGCCGTCAGATAGGCAGGTCTAAATTATATAGTAGGGGTAGGCTCGAGTTATGCGTGCTTGAGCGACGCGCTATGGGCCTTGTAGGCTATAGTTTATATTTTGTGAATATGAGGGTTTTTCCGGGTGTTCTCGTTTTGTTGCCATGATCGTATATTATCTATATATGATGATATCGCGCTGGAATTGGTGCGTGTTCGAAGGCCTGTCAATTCGGGCAGCATAGCCGGGCAGATTTACAATATACATTTGTTGAATATGATGGCTACCAATGGATTGCGGCCCATTCACGCTGGAAACTAGGACGGCTGCCCTGCCCTCAAGGGAACCCTCGCCCTCGATTTATCCCTATATGTTATGTTATAACATCCTAGGGAATGCATTTTGTCTGGAAATCAATATATCTCAAGGCGGGTAGTGGGGATATGGGTGGCCTCCACCGCCGGAGAGAGGCCCCTTGAGAATTTCTGTAATAAATTACTGATTTGGGGGGTGTAGGTATATATTAACCCTGGGGTACTAATACCATTATACACACAGATCACAGACTTGTCAAGTAAAAAATTCAATTATTTTAAAAAAAAGACTTGACAAGGTGCTATATATGCATTATAATAGTAAATAGAAGCTTGTAGTGCGAAAGGCTGCAAGCCAGTTGCTCAAAGGAGAACACACATGAATACGCTTACAAGGATAAATGTGCCTAATATACTAGTAGATGGTTATATGTGGAGTGATATGCTCACAAACCTATCTAGGGAGAAGTTCCCACACACTGACATGGTAAAGCTGGATGAGGATAAGTTTGAGATACACCTATCCTTAGCTGGCTATAAGAAAGAAGATATAAGCATAACTCTGGATAATAACATCCTTAAAGTATCTGGAGAGTGGAAGAATGTAGATGAAGAGGGCTATGCGGTTAAAGGTACGAACTATCTTATGCATGGTATAGCTAAAAGAAAGTTCCAGAGAATGTTCCCCCTAGCTGAATTTGTAGAAGTTAAGTCCGTAGTTATGGATAATGGTATTCTTAAGATATCTATAGATAAAGTACTCCCTGAAGAACTAAAGCCTAAAGTATTTGAAATCACATGATGAGGTATGATATGAAGGCAATTATACTTTCTCACTGGAAAGGCGTAATAGCTGGTATGATCATAGGTTATGCTATCAGCTACGTTATTTGAATAAGGGACTAGGGCGATTAGGATGAAGCAAATAAGATCAAGTATCCTTATCCCGCTTATCGGCTTGTTATCTATATTCGCCCGTCCCGCCCTTTAGGAGTCTAGGAAATGAGTGTATACCTGTACCCGCTGGAAGATGACGAGATATGCCCCAAGTGCGGTAGAGAAGGATGTACGTGTGGATCGGAATGTGACTGTAAACCCCCTATTGAGGAAGTTATCCTTGATACGCATAGTGGTAGGCAAAAAGAACTAGTACAGGACTTTGAAGAATGAGTAATATAAAGTTAAGTCGAAGGTTACAAAAAACTATAGAAGCATCACAATCTGGTTTACCCACCTCGTCAATAGGAGCTATTGACCAGCATAGAACTGAAATGGAAATAAAAGCCCGTATAGATGCAGGACGGACTGAGGATGCAATTAGAAGTACTCCTATATGGGCTTTAAGGCAGAAAATAAAAGAAAATAGAAAAGCAAATGAAAAGTCTAGAGTAATACAATCAGGAAACATAACGAGATTCGGGATCTCACTACGGTAATAAGGAGATAGAGATGGATAACCAAGGACATGCAATAGTACTACCCAACGGTACGGTTATTCCGTGGGAAGCATTAAAGATGGACGCAGAGGCTAAGAATGCCACTAATGCAAACTCTTCGCACTTCCAACGTGTAACTTCCAACGAAAAGATTCAGTAATGCCTTACGGCAAAGGTACGTATGGCAGCAAGGTGGGTAGACCGCCTAGTAAAAAGAAAAAGAAGAAGAAGAGGAAGAAGAAGACTTCCAAGAAGAAAAAGAAATAGGAGAATAGACGTGGGTAAAATTAAAGCATTTCCTTCTAGGCACCTAGATACTCTACGTCATGGGTATAATAAGTTTGTAAAGAGTGGTGCCTCCATGGGAGAATGGGCATCGCTCACAAAGGATTTACCTCAAGAAGATGTAGATTTTTTAATGGATCGGCGTAACAAAGATTTCCCCGGATTAAACCCTGAAAGAATAAAAATGGGTCCAAAAGACCAAGCTGAGTTTGATGTAGCCCAACAAAGGAGAAAACAATTAAGAACTCCTCCGGGTAAGCCGTATGTAATTAAAGGAGGTGCATCAGACATCTCTGTTGTCGATAATAAAAATCGTGAATGGGAATTTACTAAGAAAAGGGCTAGAAAGATATCAGATCCTAATCTACGGGCAGTCGCCAAAGGTTGGGAAGGTGTTTGGGATGCTGCCGGTCCTAAAGTATCTAAAAGTGGATTTAAATGGGGTACTGCTGCAAAGGTTGCTGGTAAAGCACTAGGTGGTGTAGGTGTAGTAGCAGACTTGCTAACTCCTCCCATATCTAATGGGAAGGTCCGTAGACATCCTGTATTCGATAGGATAGCAGAGATTCCTAAAAAACAGAAACAGAAACGTAACCCATATTCAAATGGGGTAACATTAGGCATAAAGTAATGGGTTCCATAAATCTTAAAAACCCTTTATTTGCATTAGGTAGAAAACTAGAACGTGTACAAGAACACGCTAGATTCAATAAACTAACTAAACCATATACACAAAAAGTAAAAGACGATCTGCTTGATGAGGCTTTTCGCCCCAAATCAAGGGCAACTGTGGCAGAAATGCCCGCAGAGGATTTTCTAGAAGCTGCTTTTCCATTTTCTGAAGGTTATAAACCTTACGGAAAAACTCTAGATAAGTATGGTCGTATAGAGGGGGATATACCACGTTTAAAACAACATTTAAAGGGTGGTGGAAAATTTGATACCCCTATTGGCTTAAGGTACGAAAACTATTTCTCCCAAAGTGATCCAAATACAATTAAGATGACAGGCCATGAAGGGCGACACAGAGTCCATGCTCTAAAACAATTAGGTAAAAAATCTATAGCTATTGAGTATGTAGGTAAGGGCGATTCAACCCGTAACGAGTTTATAGCAAAACATGGTCGTACAGAAAAAAGTCTAATTGGGGAAGGTCAAGGTAGGTATAATAGAGTACCAGCACCTAAGCCTATATTTAATATATCTGATACAAAATTAAACCTAACAAATGTAGCAAAAGGTGCATCCCGTGTAGGAAGTAAATTATTAGGTGGCGTTGGAGTAGTAGCAGAGGTATTAAACCCTCCTATTAATTTTGAAACAGGTGAAGTAACCAGACATCCCATTTATGATAGAATAAAAAATATACCTAAGAAACAGAAACGTAGTCCATACTCAAATAAGGTAACATTAGGCATAAAGTAATGGCTAAGAGAGGCGAGTACAAGGAAAATGCGTCCAAGGAGACTATTAGGCAACGCAAGAAAAATCAAAAGCCTCACCAGAAGAAGAAGAGAGTGGCTAGGAACAAAGCACGAAGAAAGGCCATCAGAGAAGGGAAAGTCACAAAGACTAAGGGCGGAGCAGGAAATCCGGGGCGTAAACCTGAAGTAGATCACCACAAAGGTGGTACTCGTATTATCTCCCACAAGAAGAATAGAAGCAGAGATAATAACAAGAACCACAAGAGGAAAGCATAATGGCTGAATCTGATTTTGCATCTCTAGACGAAATAGGAGAACCCGGAGAGCATGGGTATGGTGGACATGCATCCGGAGATCCGTATGGTGGGCAAGATCCCGGGGATGGCCCGGTAGCAGTTCCTAGTCACTTAGTAATAGGTTCCCAAAAAAATGGGCAGGCTACCAAAGGTGGTGCGGGGGGATCAGATTGGAGCTTGGACCCTATTAAGGAAGGTATTATTGAGGCAAAGGAAAGTGTTATTAAGGCAGTTGATTTTACCTCTGCACTAGTCGGAGGCAAATCTGGGTTATCGGATAAGCAAACAGCAAATTTACAGAATGCTATAATAGCGGAAGAAAAAGCTAAAGCTGCTACCCAGACAGATGAGGAACTGACTGACCAGCAACTTTATGATAGAACTACTGAGGGCAGCGATCCCCAGAGTATGAAAGAAGTAGCTATAAATCTCGACCCTAATACTATAGGTATTAACGAAGCAGATGTGGCGGGATTTGTTGCAGGGATTGCTATACCAATCCCCGGTGCAGGATTTGCTGTCGCAGAAGGTTTGAAATCTATGCAAAAAGAGGATTCACTCTTTAAAAATACAACATATGATGTAGGCTATGTAAGCCCTACGTTTGGTATGATGGCTAACCCTACTAATCCCGGCGTTGCTATGGCAGATTTTCAAAAAGATCCTGCCTATGGCGGCGAGGGCGGTAGTGTTAATCCATTAAAAGTACCAGTGTTACCTAGACCAGAATATGGTGAACTTAATAAGTCACTTACGGGTACAAAGCCTACAGATAATAAAGTTGATTTAGGAGTGCGTAGTAGAAGTTCTTATAGGGCGCGTAGACGCCAAGGAATAATAGGTAGAGGGTGGTAATGACAAATCCATCCCGAAGACCTACTAAGAAACTATTCAAGCAGTACAACCCTGCTGGTAAAGAGGATCTGGATGAATGGCGTGAGCGGTTCGTACAGATAGCTGACCCCACGGAATATAAGGCAGCATTGGACTTAGTTGGCTCTTGGGGTGAATGGCAAAGGTTTAAGAAAGAGTGGAAAGGATTCAGGGATGTAATCCTTATTGATTGGCTTGCAGAGGTAGAGATTAAGTTACGCTCTGATGCTATCAGTAATATGTGTGAACAGGCACTTGATCCTAAAGGTACAGCAGCAGCTAAATGGATAGCTGAAGGTAAATATAGACCTCGTAAGGTAGGAGCGCCTAGTAAGGCAGAAGTCCAGCGTCAAGCTAAAATCCAAGCTAGTATTGACGATGAAGTCGAGGATGATATAGCTAGAGTAGCAGACGTAGTAGGTTTGAGATTAGTGGGGGCGAATAATGTCTAGCAGTGTAAAAAGACCTAGTGAGTATAAAAAGAAAAAAAAGAAGAAAAAGGGTGATAATATAGCCCCTTCTAACCCATACTCTTGGACTTGGCAAGATATAAAAAATATGCAAGCTGGGCCAACTAAAAAGGGCAAGAAAGCAAAACAGCAGATATTAGGAGTCGTTGAGGCATTAACTACAGCACCCAGAGTAAAAGTAAGTCCCCCACCTAGAGGTGAAGCAGCTAAGAAGGCAGTAGTAAAGGCAATAAAAGGTATCCCCGATATAAAAATCTCACGGTCTAAATCGAATCCCGAGCAGTTTGCCATAGATACAGCCCAAAAAGTTATAAGAGGGGCAAGGACAGTGCAGGAGTATATCGCTACCCCTTCCCCAGAAGCAGCCCATGTCCCAAAGCCCGGACATCTTGCTAAACCTAGCTCTCCTATAAGTAATAAAAATGTTAGACCACCTAAGTCTGTACACGTACCTCCTGTAAGTAAGGTAAGGATAGAAAGACCTTTCGATTATAACACTTCAATACAGAATGTGACTACACTCCAAGTTCCCAAGAATAAGAAGCAAGACGAGGCTAAAGCTTTTTTAAGCTCTATAGTAGAAACAGGTAAAGGATACCTACGCCAAGCAGATCAGTGGTACAACAAACAGTTCCCTACTCATGTAGAACAAATTAAAGCTAAAGTCTCCCAAAGAATGCAACACGTAAAAAGAGAGAATATGGCTTTTGCTGCGGATCAGAGACGCTACGGTAAAACTCTAGCAAAAGCTATATCCCCTAAGCTCTCCCCAAAAGTGTCTGCAAGCGTAGTTTCTATGGAAATGCCCCCAAAGCTTGGCCCTACTTCTACAGCCCCTGCAAGTGATGCACCATCCTCTAAAAATGGTAATGCAAGTAGTAAGAACTCCGGTGTTAAGTCCAAGCGTGTAAAACCCGTACTCTTTAAAGCGCAAAGAGGTGGGGAATCCAATAAGGGGCCATTTCTAGGTCCAGAACCTAAACATTGGCAAAGAAGTAGTAAATCAAGGGGTATATCTACGTACAAACCCAGTGGCCCAGAGACAAGTAATAAAGATGCTCAGATGGCAACACTTTACGAATCCAGAAAAGGGGCTAGGGATGAACTTAAAAAAGATAAACCCAGTGCTATCTCTCAGGGTATAGCTAACCTATTTGGAGCTAAATATACTCCGGGGCATCGTGATCAAACTACAGGAGAAATGACTACTTCTCCCCATGCTAAGTTTCATCCTAAAACAGAGCCTGTAAAAGCAATGCGGGAACGCAGAAAACGTAAAGAAAAGGGGTGGAGCAATACGGCATTCCCCAAATGAAGTGGATAGACGCTAATTCGCTTTACAGTAATAATAACCTTACTAAGGTACAGCAAGAAGTCCGATCTGCTGCTGTTAACAATTTAGAAGCATTTATCAAGCTTGTTGCGCCGTACCAACTTATGGCTCACTGCCACATACAAATGTGCCATTGGGCGCAGGAGTATATAAGTGAGAACAGACTACTATTATGGCCCAGAGATCACGGTAAATCACGCCATGCAGCTTTTTATGCAGCTTGGGAAATTGTTCGTGATCCTTCTACTACCATTATATATGCTTCCGCAACTGCTGAGAAGGCAGAGGAGCAGTTAAGATTTATCAAGACTATCTTAGATAGTAAGATTACACGTAGGTACTTCCCAGAACTACTATATGCCGAAGAAGGTAGAAGAGAAGCTTGGAACAAGACATATATAGTCGTAGATCACCCATATAGAAAAACAGAGGGTGTTGTAGATTCCACCCTTATGACTTGTGGTCTAGAGAAGACTATTACTGGTAAGCATTGCAAAAGACTTATACTAGATGATATTGTTGTACCGGAGAATAATACTGAAACTGGACGTAGGGACGTAAATTCGTGGGCAGCACAAGCTGCATCCATTATGAGTGCCGACAGTTCTATGTTCGTTGTTGGTACTAGATATCATCCTAAAGATGCTTATCAAATTATGATGGATATGGCATACGATGACCCTGAAGAAGATGAAAATGGGGAAGTAACTGTAACAGAAATACCTATGTTTACAGTTATGATGGACAATGTAGAACTAGATGGTGAATTTCTCTGGCCTCGTCAACAAAGAAAAGATGGCAAGTACTTTGGATTTAACCCAACGGTGTTAGCTAAAAAAAGAGCAGTGTATGAGGCCACAGGCGAGATTACACAATTCTATGCCCAGTACTATAACGATCCAAATGATAAGTCAACAGCCCCTATAGCTAGAGAGTTATTTAAATACTACAAGAAAGACGAAGTAGAATATGTTACAGGGCTATGGACTATAAACGGTAGACCTGTTTGGATGTACGCAGCTATTGATATGGCTGCATCTACAAAGGATTCGGCTGACTATACTGTTATTACTGTTGGGGCAATTGACGAAGACGGTAATAGGTATGTAGTTGATATTGACAGATTTAAGTCAGGTAAGACTTCAGAGATACTAACAAGAATACGAAATGCATACGATAAGTACTTATTTAAGAAATTACGTATTGAAGCAGTTTCAGGTTTTCGACTCGTTGCACAAGATTTGGCAGATAGATTAACTGAGATGGGTATACGAATACCCATTGATCTCTACATCCCACCAAATACGGAGGGCAAATTTGCAAGAGTAAATGGGATACTGGAACCTCTTTATCAATCAGGAGCTATTTACCATTATCGTGGGGGTAATTGTCAAGTTCTAGAAGATGAACTTATATCAGTTAATCCACTCCACGACGATACTAAAGATTCATGGGCGATGTGTGTAGACTTAATGGTAAAACCGTTACAAAGAAGGCATAAACCTTCCAATAATGTATTACAGTTCCATAGCAGGTTCGGGGGCGTAGCAGCATGAGTAAAGCAAAAAGTGGTGGCTACGTTCTCACCTTAGACGATATTGATGATGTAGCTGTTCGTATTTCGGAATTATGGGAAAGATATAATACTGAAAGACGTAATGCTATTACATTAAACGAAGAAGCACGTAAGTTTACTTATGCGACAGATATAGATGCCACTAGTGCTGCTGATCTCCCCCATAAGAATAGAACTCATCAACCTAAATTAACGCAGATTGCAGATACCCTTAAAAGCCAGTATTTTGAGGCATCTCTTTCTATGCCTGACTTCTTTAAGTTTCCACCACCAAGATCGGTTAATAATGCTGTATCTGTTGCTATGGAGAAGTGGATTAGGGTAAAGCTAGAACAACGTAAATTTAGGGAGACTACTGGAAGACAGTTAATTAACGATTATGTTGACTATGGTAATTGTTTCGTTACCGTTGATTATATCATAGAGAGAGACAATCAAGGCCGAGTACGTTATAAAGGTCCAGCTTGGAATCGTGTCTCACCCATGAATATGGTGTTTAATCCTAGAGCGGAATTTAAGAAGAGTTTAAAGATAGAAAAGAAACTATTCCATGTATCGGATATTAAAGAATTTCCACTTACATACCCTGATTCTGGGTTTAAGCAAGATACGATAGATAAGGCTATATCTACTAGGCATCCAGAAGGACTTGATGATTGGGTAGAGGTAGTAAAAAATCGTGGCATTAACATGGACGGCTACGGTGGATTCGATCAGTATTTCAAGCAGGATATGGCAGAAATACTTATCTACCGCGGGGATGTGTTTAACCCTACTACAGGGGAGACACAGCGTAACCGGGTTGTATATGTCATGGATAAGGCACATGTAATCCGAAATGAACCCTCACAAGCTCCTTCTGGATTTGATGGTATACATCATGCAGGATGGCGTATTCGTCCTGATAACACATGGGCGCAAGGTCCACTAGATAATCTAGTAGGAATGCAATATAGGATAGATCACCTAGAAAACTTAAAAGCTGACGTATTTGATATAATAGCACAGCCAGTGATATTTGTCAAGGGTGACGATGTAATGGAGCCTTCTGAAGGCTATAGACCGGGAGCAGTGTATTATGGCGGTATTGATAGCGATGTTCGTATGCTTGTCCCTGACTCTACTGCCCTTAATGCTGATAATCAAATAGCTAACTACCATCGTATGATGGAAGAGATGGCTGGTGCGCCTCCTGAAACAAGAGGTATTAGAACACCCGGAGAGAAGACAGCATTTGAGGTTAGTAAGTTAGATCAAAATGCTACAATGATGTTTGTCGATAAGGCAAGAGTATTTGAACGCATGCTTGAGACTATGCTCAAAGAGACATTTGAATTGATGCTTATTAATTTTGATATTGAAGAGTATATGGAAATCTTCGGGGAAGATTCCGAAGCTGATGCATTAACTGCACTGTCTATGGAGAACACTCTGGCTAGGGGAGAATTTACAGCTATAGGCGCAAGACACTGGACACGAAGGAATCGTGAGACACTTGAAATGCAGCAATTTATGCAAGGCCCATTACAAGATCCTAAAGTAAGGGCGCATGTGGATGGTAGTAAACTTGCTTCGTTCTGGGAGCGAAAGCTTAATATAGAAGATGAAGGGATAGTTGAAGAATATGCCGGAGTTATCGAAGACGTTAGACTTCAAGCTATTGCTCAAGAAGAAGCTCAAAGTATCCAAGAGGAGACAGAAGGAGAACCAATCGGAGTTGGCGATCAGTCCGGTACTGGTACAGAGACTTTTACCGAGGAAGGAGGACAGGGAGACAGTCCTAGCCCAAGCCAAGGGCAACCCGCAACTGGTGGACTTCCTATGTAATATACTACTTGAGGATTGCATAGACAATGTATTTACTCAAGGGTATAGAGAAGAGAGAGCGTTTGCTGATGGTAAGGCATACGAAGCACGTAGACTTTTAGAAATATTAAAAGGAATAGAAAATGGCTGAAGCATTGACCGATGCTCTTGAACAAGTTGAAGGTGACAACCTAAAACAAGAGCCTGTAGCCGAACAGAAAGAGGAAGATTTTATCCACAATCTAGTCGGTGACGATAAGAAATATAAAACTGCTAATGACCTAGCAAAAGCATACCACCACGCCAATATGCATATTGACGAGTTGAAGTCTGACTTAGACGAATACAAAGGTGGAAAAGAACTTCTTAATGAAGTTCTGGACGAAATTCGTAGTTCCAATACAGAAGAGAGTGCAGAAGCCCCTGCCCCACCACAAGCTACGGTTGAACCTCGTATTCAAACGGACGATGTTGCGAAGATCGTTGGTGAGGAGTTTTCCAAACGAGAACACGCAGCTACATTAGCTAATAATGTAGGTGTATCAATGGATAGACTCCGAGAACTGTACGGCTCCGATACTAAAGTAAAGGTAGCTGTTACAAAAGCCATAAACGGAGATGACAACGTAAAACGTGTCATTGATGATCTGAGTAAGACCAGCCCAGATTCTATGGTTAAATTCATCACTGGTATTGTTCCTGTAGAACAAGATCCGCAGAGCAATACTCCCGGTGTTGATGCCTCTGCTGCCCCTCCTGTTGCTTTTGAAGGAGACTTAACATGGGCAAAATGTAGAGAAGTTAGGAAAGAGAATCCTAAACTCTACAGTAGTCCACAGTTTCGTTTACAGATAGAAGCAGCGGCTAATAAGGCAGCGGAAAGAGGTGTTGACTTCTTTGCAAACTAATGGAGAAAAAAGATGGCACTTGACACATCTAATAACTCTCAACTAGTTCGTACAAATGTATGGGCTAATGAGGTAAAGGATGTTTTGCAAGAGGAGCTTATGCTGGATTCTCATGTCCGTTGGATAACTGAGTTCCCAGATGGCGATACGCTAAACATCCCCACATTGTCAGAAATGACAGTGCGAAACTATTCTGAAGGGGCGCAAGTCACTTTAGATGATCCTACCACAGGTAACTTTACGCTGACTATTGATAAGTACTATCAGTCGGGCTTCAAAATTCCCGAGAAGTTCCGTCACGATAGTTTCTATGTCAGTGTTGCGGAAAGTAACTTTGTGCAAAAACTAACCCGTGCATTACTAGAGCAGAAAGAGTCTGATATTGCTAATTTACAAGCAAGCCAGACTACTACTGATCCTAATACCATCAATGGCATTAACCATCGCTACGTTGGTACTGGAACAACCAGAGTAATTGCTCTTGCTGATATCCAAAAAGCTAAACTTGCTTTGGATAAGGCAAAAGTAATGCGAGGAAACCGCCGTGCATTTGTTGATCCTGAAGTAACTTACCAGTTGCAGACGATCAGTAATGTAATTCAGCAAGACGTATATGGTTCTAACGCTCATCTCCGTGAAGGTATGAACGGTACAGCTTATGTAGGTCGCTTTGCTGGTTTTGATCTGTTTGAGTCGTTATTCCTTGATAACTCTCTTTCAGAGGCCATTACGGCAACTGCCCCCGGTGCTGGTGCTTTAACCGCCACTGGTGGTGTAGCTAACATGTTCCTTGGCGAAGAAGCCTTCATCGGAGCAATGAGAGCCATGCCTGATATGGATGCATGGTATGACAACAACACTCGTTCTGACGTATATCATGTGACTATGCGCTACGGTATTAAACTGTATCGCCCTGAGTCACTTGTTGTCGTCATTACAGACTGATTAGGAGGATAAAATGACGCAAGTAAGAACTCCTGCTGGATCGGCTGCTGGTGCGGGTGCTGGTGAATACTTAGCAAGCACCCAGATTCCTACGGATATTACGTGGGATGACCAAGTAGGCGTAACTAACCGCCTAAAAGATGGAGTAGTAGAATACACTAAAGATGTTACTACTTCCGCAGATTTTACATGGGAAATTGTTGCCGAAGACAATGGTAAAATTTCTATGCTAAAGTATGCTAATGGTGCAGTAGCTATGGATGGGTCTGTTGGTTGGGAACTTTCCTTTATCAATAAATCTGATTCTGATAATGTTCTCGGTTATTTTGGTATCGGTTCTGGTACTGAAGCAGCTAAAGGAACGGATAACGACACTGCTGTTGCAGCGTATGGTGCCGCAGAGATTCTCTGCACGGATACTAGCCGCTTCAATAAAGGTGATGTTATCCATGTCACGGCTGATCGCGATGGCAGTACTAGTGTTGGTATGTTCCAGCTCGTACTCTCATACGAGAATGAAGGCCGCTAAACTGTAAATTATAGTTGGGAGGGGAGAATCTCCTCTCCCATACTATAAGGAGATAAAAACCAATGTCTGTCGAACACTCTACCCTTACGGGATCAGATTTGCATGAGCCGAAAGGTACAGCGGCGGCAAATACTGGTGAAGTATATATAGCTAATGGTTCTGGAAGCGGAGCTTGGACTGCACATCATAATAGATGTGTATTAACTACAAGAATTGATGATATAAGTACAGCCAGTAGTGCATGGGTTGTAACCCCTGTAGCTGGAACTATTTCTAAAATCTATAGTGTTACAAGTGGAGCAACTACTGGTGGTGCTGCTATATTAACGGCTGAGATCGCGGGAGTTGCTGTAACTAACGGGGTACTTACTGTAGCAGTTTCAGGTAGTGCTGCTGGTATAGTGGATAGTGCAACACCTTCAGCAGCTAATACTGTTACAGCAGGTGCAGCTATCGAAATAACCACTGATGGTGGGTCTACTAATACTGTTTCTGCCGTTATTACATTTGAAATAACCCCATCTTGAGGTAGGTTATGAAGTTAACTCTATTAGAACTAGTTCAAGATATGCTAGTATCTACTGACTCCGAAAATGTATCTACAGTAGGGGAAACAGAAGATGCTGGTATGTGTGTTAATATTGCTAATAGAGAATTTGAAAAGTTAATCTCTAAATTTCGGTGGAGGCATACACGAACTTTCTCAAAACTAGAAGTAACTACTATCAAGAATGAAATGACACTAGCCTCTAATGCTATAGCTATTGATCCTACTACAGTTTATTATAGTGATAGTAAAGTCTATTGGATGGAACCTGAAAGGTTCTTAGCCTATACTATAACTAGAAATACATCAGAAAGTAATATAGTAGAATCCAATAATCTAAAGGTATACTCTGATAGAGATCCACAATATTTTACTAGTTTCGATGATTCTACGTTAGTATTCGATTCATACCCTAACTCATCGGGATTGCTAAAAGCTAGTACTGATGTGATTGTATACACCCAACCTACATCAAGATTAAATGCTGATGGGGAGTACTTTGATCTTCCTTCGCAAGCATATCCAGCATTATCTCAACGGTGTATAGCTAAAGCAGTGCTAGAGATAAAAGGCGATACACAAGGGTATGGAGCAGAGAAGCGAGAGGCTGATAATGCTGTAGCTGCATTATCTAGAAACATAATCCTCATTGATAGAACTCCTGATGTTAGAGATAATATAATACCAAGGAGATCAATGAGAAATACTTTTAACAGGACGCAAAGGATAATTCCCTAATGGTACAACCTATTGACTTGACCGAGTTCCCGAACTCTTCGGGATGGTATGTTACCCATAACCCGAATAAAATGATATATGAGATAAAATCCGATCTGGGGCGTAAACTTAGTGGGGTATTTACACATAGATCATTCGCTGAGAAATACCTATACGACTACCTTAAGAAAATGTCCTTACCACCTAAACCTGTAGGTAGGCCAAAGAAGAATGGCAACTCGTAAACTTCAACTACCTGTCTCTGGTTTTACTGACGGGTTAAATACAGAAGCTTCTGCATTGAATGTGCTGCCATCTGAAATGATGAGTGGTAGTACAAATGTTGAGTTATTCCAAAATGGATCGGTACGGAGACGTAGGGGGGTTGACTTTCTAGGTTCGTCTGATGCTGGAGGTATGCTGCAAACAATTCGTACAAGTACTGTAGTAGACGAATTAAAACAAGAATCTCCTGCTATAACATACATTACATTAACTGCCCCTAATGGAGATATTGTTAAAAAGATTGTAGCAGATGTTAATAATGAATTTTGGGTATTTGATGTAACAAGTGCTGCTTTACGCAACATCGACAGTCCTACTCAAACTATATCAAGAACTGTTGATGGGATTATCCACGCTGATCCGCAACAGAAATTCGTTAATATGCAGTTTGCACAATCTGGTAATAGGTTGTTCTTCTCCGGTAAGCATATCCATCCGGGGTATTTGCAAGTTCAGTCTTCTGATAATACTAGCTTAGAAATTGTATATATAAATGTTATTATCCGTGATCCAGATGCCAGTGTTATAAATACAAGGGTAAGTTATGCGAGTAAATACTATGACTGTATATTAGCTCATACTTCAGTAACTGCCGATAATAGGCCGGGAACAGGTACAGATTGGGAAAAGTATTGGATACTTAATGACGGTGCAGTACCTTCTGGAGTTAGTGCATGGGCTAATACTACAAGTTATACATCCTCTATGATTATTCGATATGATAAAAATACATCTGTAGCAAGTACTGATACATTTCCAATG
>Ga0098061_1000848_pt1 | contig 15122 bp, 15 predicted proteins | sample 22_taG_FD_92579 | JGI IMG/M metagenome (GOLD analysis project Ga0098061, IMG submission 92579) | Marine viral communities from the Subarctic Pacific Ocean - 22_ETSP_OMZ_AT15343 metaG | ecosystem: Environmental > Aquatic > Marine > Oceanic | place: Subarctic Pacific Ocean | collected 2015-01-20 | reverse complement strand
GGATTCATCATACTTCTAATCTTCTCCTCATTCATCGCAATCCACCGTAGCCCCTTCCAATACCGTTGTCTCAGTCTCCCCGCCAAGCAGCGCGGCAACCTGCCTGAGTGCTCCCTGCTGGCAGATTAAAGCCCCTTCTATGTTGCCCTCGTCCAGATGCGTCTGTGCTAGATCAAGAGCCGTGATTACGTGTTGTTTCAGTTCGTTCATGCTGCCTTCTTTCTCTTTAGTTTGTTTAGATTTACCGTGAGGTCGTGAGAATTTCTCTGGCGGCAACTGCCAAACGCTCCCCTGGTTTTGCGTACCCGCTTCTTGGTGCGTGCTTTAGCGACGTAATATGCTGGTGGTTTCATGCTGCTTTCTTCCCTTCGTTATGATTTCGCAGGGCATTGCTAAATGCGGTGAGATCCACTCGCCGCTGGTTGCCTACGTTGGTTGTTTCAAGTTCGTATTCCTTTATGATTGTGTAGACGAATGTCCGACTTACCCCAAATTTCTCAGCGACCTGACTGAGCGATAGCTTGTGGTTGTCGCCAAAGCGGGATAAGTCTAGCGTCACCACTTCTTCGGGGTATCCGGGCCATACGCCTGACTCCATGCAGGTAGCCCAAATCTCACATGCTTTCTGCATACGGGGCTTTTGGCGGTCTATCTCGCTTGCGGTTAAAATATAAGTAGCGGTCAGGTACGGCGGACTCTTCTCCACGCAGACGAATATGAATTGGCGTGCAGGTAAACCCAAGGCACGCATGGCTTCTAAGTACCAGCACGCCTGGAAATCGTATTTGAAATTGCGTACGCTTTTACGGAATCCCGCTTCGGAAGCGTCTTGCGTGGACTTCAGATCAATGATCGTGCCGTCAGACGTATACAGGTCTGGTCGTACTTTGCAGGACGCGCCGTTGTATTTGAAGTACCCTGTACCTTCCGCAATGCCTTCCACATCGCTTGCATAGTGCGTGTAGACAGGGTTGCTCAGAACTGCATCAGCCATGCCCAAGCAAGTCTTCCACTCGTCAGGCTTTAGCCACTGTGCATCTGGTCGCTCCTCCTGCATCTCCGCGAAGGTTTCCTTGTAATACTTAGTAAGCGGACTCTTGCCGTCTATGTCAGGGGGCTTGATTGCGTACTCCACGTCCAGACATTCTGGTTCTAGCACCATAGAGTGGAAGCAACCTCCCATAACCAGAGCAGAAGATGAGGGACGGGGATTCTCCCGCTCCCACCTCACCTTTGCGGGTGAAGTGGAAAGCAGGGAGCTTGCCGTGCTACGACTGAGTTCACTACCACCGTGATACTCAGCAGAAGCTATTCCTTTCGTCAGTCCGTCCATTAGAATGGTACTTCCTTTTCACCTGTAGCCGGGGCGAATGGATCGTCACCGCTAAAGAGTGCCATCAAGTTGATTTCAGCGTCAGCGAATGCTTGCTGGATCTCCTTCGTCTGCGCCTTCTTAGGTTTTGGGACGGTGTTGTACCTGGTCTCCATGCCTTCGCCTGTCTTGACGATACTAATGTCGTACTCCTTTGGGTCGCCCCAATCCTCATCGTTCGCCAGCGAAACTATCTCGCCAATGATGCTGGCTTGCGTCACTTCAAGGATGCTTATCTGCTCGCTTGCGTAGTTCCAAACGATCATTGCAAAGAACTCCTTCGGCTTCTCCTCGTACTTGGAAGCATCCACCTTCTCGCCGGCTTGGGTGCGGTCTGGCTTGCGGTTGCCTTCGCTGTCGGTTGTCCAACCAACCATCCCGCGAATGGCGGTTGGTGGGTCATCGTTCATTGATCCTAGTATGCGGATTCGGTTTTCACCGGGCGTTAATTTCATGTACCCGCCACCAGAAGGGGCGAGCGGTTTGTAATTGTCAGGTAGAAATGACATAATTTATTACTTTCTGCTTGCTTTTGTATTGATTTGTATGTTTACGAGGTTATATGAGATCAAAAAATGATTCCCGCCGCCCAGCTAAACTGGGTTCTATTAGCGTTAGGTTTAGTCCATCCACGAATAAGATGATGAAGGAACTAAGGATGACTACAGGGTTACCCCAAACCCAACTGTACGATCTCCTCTCCAATGCGGCTCTGACCGCCATTGCCGAAGAGGACTTCCGCCTTACCTTTCCCATTAAGCTCAAGGTGGTCAAAGAGTAGAGTCCTCCAGACGCTTGATGACTGTGGGCCAGTTGATCTTGTAGCCCACCGCTTTAATTCCTAGCGACTTGCGCAACGTCATGAACGCTCCTCGCGTCATGCCCAGACGTTCCGCCGCTTCGGATATCGGGATCAAGTCCACCGAGAATGGCAAGCTCTGCGTTGAGGTCTCTGAGGCTGATTTCGCAGCACCCGCTGGTTTCAATCCGGATTGTTTCGTCATCGTATATTGATAGTGTTAGTTGGTCTATTATTACTGTTTCCCGTAGTTTCCTGACCTTTGATGTAGCCATAATTATTTCTTTGAGGTTGACGTTTGTTCATGCTTTTAAGTCGCGGGGTTAGGCGGATTGAGAATCCATACGCCGTCTAGATAAAGACGGTCTTCCCGTGTAAATTTTTCTGGTTATGTCAGGCGACATGTGGCCCAAGGCATTCGCCGCGCACTCCATGCTGTTGCCGTACTCGCGGAAGATCCGGTGACCGCACCACTTCCGCAAGCGGTGAACCGGCGACCTCACTCCTGCACCCATACCGCATTCTTCGCGGAGGAAGAGAGGGAAGTCACGCAAGGTCATCTTCTTTGGGGCATTGACGATAAGATTGTCGCCACTACCGAAAGACATGACCTTTTCGTACCACTCCCGCTCGCATACTCTTGTCTGCTCTGCGTCTTTCTGACCGCCGTGGATTGCCTTCGGGTTCTTCACCACGAAGTAAGTCTCATCATCGTAGTCCTCGCGGAAGTCCGAGTACAGCGCCCTGCGGATCTCACTGCTTCTCATCCCGCAACCGTACGCTAACAGGTACGCTTTGTACATTTCGGGGTGGCTGAACTCCAGTAGTGAGCACTTCGCCACGATTGCAGCCTCTTCCGCTTTCACCGCAGTGAAGGGCTGGATGTCCGGGGCTTCAATGTCACAGGCCACCCAATCCGAAAACCATGAAACATCTATCCCCTGCTTCTTATAGTAACGCATCATGACTTTACTAAAGAGCGAGCAAGCCTGACGCATGGCACTGGCAATCGCACCTTCGCTATCGCCGTTTCTGCGCCGATCCATGATGTACCACTCGCACAGAGGATACCCTTCACGCTTCTGCCCTAGCGCGGTAATGTCTTCGTGCGTGCAGTTCACGCCGCAATACTCCAGCACCTTAATCATGCGCCCAACGTTCCCCTTGCGGGACGAGTAGGTTGCCGCTCCCCTCTTCAGCCCCTTGTCTGCCGCTTCCAAGTATATATAGAAGAGCTTGTCCAATAAAGGACGGACAAGAGCCACTTGTTCGCGAACGTGATTCGCGTATACAGCCGGTGCAAGTTCTATTGCTTCGGCTTCATCTTTGGTTTTGAGGGTACGGCGAACGCGAACTCCATTTTCTGGGATAACAAGTTCGTATGTACCGTTGTGGGTTTTGGGGCGTAGCGTCATCTTAATCGGGGTTGGAGTTTTGGGTTTATCACCCATATCCTCCGTATCGGATAACTTCCTTGCAAGATAAGTTGATTGCACTTTCTCTTCGCGAGTTGCACTTTCCTTATCACCTATTCCATTGCACCCCTGTAATGGTGCTATATTATTATGTTTACTCATCGGTATTCTTTCCTTTGGTTATGCGAAAAACCGATCCCCTGTTCCGTGCTGGCTTTCATAAAAATTATGATTCCGTTGCTCTAACCAACTGAGCTACCCTGGCACGCCGAGCGGAACAGGAAAAGGGAGGGAACTGATATTGGGTTCTTGTCCATTCTTGATTCGCTAATAAAGGAGGCATATTAGGATAAAAGGCAATTAAATAAAGCTTAATCACTCAAATTAAGCTCTTATCAAACATAACCAAACCCACTATCCATGTACCCTGCAAACCAAAATAACCAGATAAACTTTTTTTATATTTTTCTCTGATGAAAAACTCATCTCAAATTCGTTTGGTGTTTTTGCAATTAACCATAATAACCACCCACTTTAACCGTACTTATTAAAATGGTATCATCGGTCAATCACGCAGGATTGTGCACCCACAAAAAAGGAGGGCTGGAATCACGACAGACCAGCCCTCCCGAAAGGAACGAAAGGGACGTCTCCCTCACGACAGTAAAGTTTTATTGGGTGGTGGTGGGGGGTGTCAAGGGGTTTAGTCTTGGGACTCCATCCTCTTGATCTTGTCCTGACCGCCGAGGTATCGCCAGTACACCATGTCCAGCGGAGTGCCTTGGAGCATGTTGCCCTTGTACTCCTTGTCTCCCTTTATGGCTTTCAAGTCTTGGAATGTTCTATCAAATACTGTTGTCGGTGGCAGTAGTCCTTCAAGGAATGCTTTACCCGGCCCTTCGCGATCCATCTTTCTTATAAGATACCGATTGATGCCAAGAAGTTTCCAGAGGTTGTCCTCTAGCAAGTCATCACGCTCAATGGGTCTTCCGTAAAGAAGATCCTTTATCACGTCCGTTGATGCATTCGCGGCGGCGAACACTGCCGCTAGTCCCATGAACTTCTTCAAGCCTACTGCTCCCACCTTTGCCGCTTCGGCGTGCTTTCCTTCGGCATACAGCTTGTTTGCCATGCTGATTTCAGCACCCGCAGCCTCGCGGTAGATGTCCAGTTGCTTTACCGTAAAGGTCTTTAGCATATACATTATGCGCAAGTTTCCACTTTCGGAATAGTACTTAGGCATCTCTCCCATCGTGGACGGACTCAAGTCTAGGAATTTATACCATATCAATTCCTCTACGTCTTTCGGCAGGTTTTTGCTACCAGGCTTACTATCACGCAAGCTTTTCACCATCCTTCCGGCACGCTCAGTACCGAATATGGGAGCTAACTCAGCTTGAAGTCCCTTGGAATCCTTCATGGCTTGAGCACGATACTTTTTCCATGAAGCGTTCATGGTGGTGTTCTTCCCCATCTGATCCAGTTTCTTCAGACCGGTAACGGTAAACACTTTATCCAGAGCCTTGGATAGTCCAGCCGTATTGGTTACGGTATCTATGTTGTGATTACTGAGATTGAAATGCTTTACGAAATTAAAATTGTTTTCCCTCTGAAGCAAAGTTTTGAAGGTATTGTTAAATCCATTGAAGTGGATGCTGTACGCAAGGTCTCCAAGCTGGGTGATGGCAGACCCGAAGTTTCCCATGACCGCCATGTAGTTCGCGTTCTTTACTCCTTGTATAAAAGGATCAACGGTCTTCCCGCTGAATCGGGATTGGATAATGTCTTTTAACTTATCAATATCTTCGCGAGTATAATTCTTGTTCTTTACAAGAAGTTGTTCAGCAAGCTCACCGGCTAAACTGTCATCCACTTCCATGCGTGCGCCAAGGTCGCTCTTTGGTGGTGGCCCTGCCGAACGGTCACGACTACCGGGGAAACCTCCCTCCACGTCTCCACCTAAGTTTGGCTTGCGGTACAAGAATCGCTTTCTTTCCGTAGCTTGAACCACTCGCTCCACATAGTTCTTTATGGCATCAGCGGGGTCATCGTATGCGTTGAGCATATCATCCGTGACTTGCCTGACCTTACGCTGCTTTAGGTTGCCGGGGAGCATACTGTCTGCGCCTATGGGGAAACCTCGCAATACGCGACTCGTCACCTCTGCCGCTTCTCCGGGCTTTATTTGGTTTACGCTACCGAGATTATGCTTTTGCGCATACTCAGCTAGAGCTTCTTCCACTTGATTACTCAAACCCGCCGGTGCTTTATCCCCGTCAAGCCATGCCTTGAAAGATTTGTAGTTCTTAATATTGCGAGGGAAGTAGTCTTCTAAGTATCCCACTTCTATGCCACCCTCCTCGCGAGCATAAGTGCGGATTTCTTCTAAAGCCTTACGCATTTCAGAAAAGCTTTTAGTGTCTACCTTGTACTTGTCCGCAAGCTGAACAACTTTAAGCACGCCAAGTTCATCCCTTTCGCCATTAAACAAATACTGCTTGAACAACCGCTGATCCTTCTCATGCCCCTTGAGCTTTGCGGACATGGCGGTAACAAACGGGGAGATGCGATCCAAGTACTCACGAGTCTTGAGGTTTATATCCAGTTCGTGCTTACGAAAAACCCTGTTTATTAAAGGATTGATATTCTTCAGCGTTCTGGAAAGCGGCTCTAAAGTGTTTCTCACTACGTCTTTTGCGGAGTCCCACCATTCGGAAAGTTCGCTAGGTGCTTGGTATATTGCTTTCTCCGCTTGGGCTTTCACCCTGTCCTGCTGGACAATATCGGGTTCAGTCCCCTTCGGGTTGCGTTTAACCTGTTCGTTTATGCGGTTAAAGGTAGGAGTCTTTCGGAATCTTTTGAATGCTTTCGGGGCTAATCCCGCAAGCAGAAGTGCGGCAATTACCGTACCCCCTAATCCCGCGCGACTCATGCCTTCACGGTCTTCATCAGACATGGTGGAAGCTACTGCCGCTCCACCCGCTCCCGCAGTGACAAGTCCACCAAACATCTTCTCGTAGTTTTCCCCAAGGTACTTCTTTGCCATTGCCTCGTACTTGTCCGTCATCCCCGCCCCTTCCATCGGGCGGTCTTTGAACGGCATGTCTTTCGTAGGCTGGCGTGCCTCGCCAACTTGCCGCCCCTGCATGGTCGCCTCTAGGTCAAGCAATCCGTGACGGTTGTGTATTCTGTTGCGAGCGGCGTTCAGCTTGGCGCGTTCTTTCTTTGCGCCCTTGTTCTTGCCAAACTTGTGGTCAAGCATGGAAAGACGCTCGCTGATGCGGCGCAGTTCCGTGGTGTCTGCCAAGTCTCCCTTGACTATTTGTTTCCGGTTGTCGGCAAGCCTTGAAAGTCCGGTGAAGATTTCATCTTGTTGGGCAAGTTCACCATCAAGCGCTTTTTGAAGATCCGCCATTACGCCGGTAGTTTCCTCGCCGCGCTGTCTTGCTAGTCTGCTGACAGTACCTTCTGCCTCAAGAAGCAATTGCTGTTCAGTAGTAGCAAGTAAGTTTTCCGCATATTCGGCATCCGTTGCGTTATCTCTCCACTCTATGAAATCTTGCTCAGGCAATTCTCTTAATCTTCTTGGCCCAAGGGCAGTAGTTATAGGTCTGCCTACTTCAAAGTTTGCCGCACCACCCTCTTCCGTGATCTTATTCTCTAAAAGCTTAACAACATCCGGGCGTGTAACTCCCTCCTCAATATCTACCCCAAGATTCTTACCCAACCAACGAGCTTCCAGAGCGCCTATGCCCCCACCGAACGCACCACCGAATAGTACCGTGCTCGCATACTCCTCCTGAGTGGGCATCCTGCCCTCTTCAAGCAATGTTCTGGCGGTAGCTTCCGCTGATGCCAACCCTGCGCCCTGCCCCGCTCTTGCTGCGGTGCGTCCAGCCGTTCCCATACCTGCCAGCTTGCCCATAGGCACGGCGCTCACAGCGGTAGCGGCGGTAAGTTCTCCCAAGGAAAGGTCATCTTGAAGACCGCGACCAATGCGGTACTGCTGGCTAAAGTAGTTTCCTAAAGCACCCCCGCCAATCGCTCCCTTCGGGCCAAGGAATAATCCGCCGAGAAGCGCAGGAACAACTTCCGATCCAATGATAACCGCTTGCTCGCCAAGGGTAGCTTCTTCGCGATAAGGTTGTTGCGCTCCAACAATCTCATACCCTTTCTCAAGAGCCTCGCCCAATGGCATGGTTACGATAGGCATATCAGTATAAGTACTGGTTGGTGGGAGCGTCCCATATAGCCTTGCGTTCCTCTTGTAGCTCTTTTTCTCTTTGTATTCTTTTATTCCTCACATCAATTTCATGCTGCGTGGCCCTGGCAGGATTAAATTCTGAAGAAACTAAAGGGGCTTGTTCATCGGTCGCTTCGCCCGTCTCAGGTTCCAATACCTGTACATTCTCCCCTTGCATAAGCGCCTCTATCTGCTTGTCGTAACTTTTTAACATGCCGTCTAGTTTTGCAGCCATGCCGGTCATCGGGTACATGTCCGGGTCTTCCTGATTCCCCTCAAGGTAATCCTTAAACGACACTCGCTCACCTTTTATGTTTTCCAGTGTCTCTGACAACAGACTTTCTTTTACGCTGTTCAGCGGATCATACTTTGCCTTGAAACCGGGATGTAATTTAGCATAAGCCGTAAGCCTATCAGTGGCCGCTTTTTGCTCTGCCGCAAGTCGGTCAGTATCGGCTTTGCTTTTGTAGTAATACTCCTTCCCTTCTGTCTCACCTACACTCGCTTCTGCTTGCTCTACCCCTGCTATTGTCGTTCTGGCGGCAAGCCCCCCTACTCCTTCAGAACCTCCAAGCTTCTCGCGTTTTGCTGCGGCATCTTTAAGCAGGGCAATCCGCTCTCTTCTTTTGGCGGGATTTTCTCCAAGGTCTGCAATCGCACTTGCCAGTTGGCCTTGTAAAAGTTCTTTCCTCTGAGGATTCGTCTCTTTTGCAATCGCAGTACTTAGACTGCTAATTGTCCCTTTGTCCTTTTGAAGTTGGACAGTTGTATCTCTCAACTCTTGCTGTACTCCAAAGTTAAACTTCCGCATCTGGTTTTGAATCATTTGCGATTCCTCAAGAAGCTTATTTTTGCGTAGCGTATCCCCTCTTGCCAACTTACCGGCAAGCCCTTCAAGTCCGGCCATGTTCAAATCTCCGGCAGCAAACTTCTCAAACTGAGTCATGTTCTTTTTGTCAGCCGCTTCATCACCCGTCATCGTTGACTCGTTTATATAGTCAGGATTTTCCTTTAGGTATGCTTCAATGTCGCCCGTCAGCTTTGCTCGCTTAACCTTATTCAACTGATACTTCTCAATCGCCCCGCCAATATTCTGCCCGATACCCTGGTACATCGCCGCTTGCGCCGCCGCTCCCTGCATGATGGGGCGGGTGTCAATTTGCGCGAGTGAGCTTCCGTAGTTACCGCTGAAATATGGTTGTCTTGCCATTGTTTTATCTCCCTAGTTTTGAATCCATCCATAGGCGGATACGCGCCTTGAGTCTTGGCTTATTGCTGATGAAGTTCGCGAAACGTTCCCCGAAGGTCAGGTATAGCTTGAAGAACCACTTGGGCGCCGAACTGAACATCCACTGTCGGAAGTCCAACCATGCGGGATTGTGAGCGCCGTAGACTTCGCGTGCCACCCAGCAGAAACCGCTTAATAAAGTTCCACCACCAGAGGCAGCAGCCCCTGCACCACCAAGCAGTCCACCACCCAGGCTACCCAGACCACTCCACATCCCTGCGCTCCTCGTAGCGTCAGCACCGATTTGTGCGTTATACATGTTCGCGGCATTGGTCGCTTGGTTCTGGATGAATCCCAAACCGGACTCCGGGTTCAAGTACTGTGGAGCGGACTGCAACCCGTATTGAGCTTGACCGAATACGCCTTGCCCAGCTTGTAGGCTACCGCCACCCGTGCGTCCTAGCACCGCTTGGAATGGGTCTAGCGTGGTAGTATCCTCCAGAGCCGCCAAGCGCGCTGCGGCATCTATGTAGCCTAATGTTCCCTGCTGGGCCAATTGCTCCTGCGACATCCGCTGGCGGTAATCCCGTTCCATGTCGCTTTCAGCCGCCGCCAGTTCCCTGCCAATGTTTTGCTCGCCACGCGCCACGTTTTGTAAAATGTCAAACTCGCTCGCCTTCATGGCGGCTTCGCGGTTCATGGCTTGAGCGGCTAAATCCTGACCTGCGCCGAACTGCTGTTGCTGAAGTCCTGCCCCCACCCCGTATTGCGCTGCTTGGTTGCGAGCTTGAGCGTCCGCCATAGCTTTCTGCTGGGCCATCTGCGCACCAAGGGACTCCTGCTGTAGCCCTGCTCCTACTCCGTACTGCGCTGCTTGATTTGCGGCGGCTTGATCGGAGAGTGCCTTCTGCTGTGCGAATTGCGCTCCCGCTTGTTCTTGTTGGAGTCCTGCTCCTACGCCATACTGAGCGGCTTGATTTGCGGCTTGCTGGTTCGCTAGTTGAGCTTGGAGGGAGCGCCCCATGTCGGAAGTCTGCATTTGGGCTTCCTGTCCGAGTACCTGTTGGGCGTACTGGCGGTTCTGGGCTTGTCTGTTGCGGTCTTCCAGTACTCGCGACTGTACCTCGTCCGCAATGCTGCCCCTGTCAAACGTCCTGCCCAGAGCAGTTGCCCTGCGGCGGGATGCTTGCTCAATGTTTTCCTGTTCGCGAGCGGTCAACCCCTCGCCTAGCCCCGTGTAGGCATCTTCCATGAGGGCCGCGCGAATGTCTCCCGTGCCACGACTCTGGCGGTCAGTCGTTTCAGACGTATAACCCCTCTTGTAGTCCTCGTAAGGCGCGTCAATTCCATACTCCCCTGACATTAAGTCATACACTTCCTTTTCGCCAAGATACTCAGGAGCGTCCAGCCCGGATTCGCGATAACTTCGCAAACGGTCATCCATTAACCTTTTATTTTTAATGTCCAATGGAGTTCTAGTTTCCTCAGAAATGGTTCTAGTCGCTTCGTAATCACCACCAATCCTACCGCCGGAAAGATTTGCCTTGGCCTCATATCCCGTGGCGGCGGCGAGCGGGTCTATTGCCGCCGCTGAAGCAGCATCATAACCCGTGGCGGCTGTGAGCGCACCCGGCGCTCCTACCGTAGCAGCCCCATATCCCGTGGGGGCTGTGCCTCCGGGGGCGGTTATCGCCGCGCCGGTGTCCAATCCGCCTGACGCTGCTCTCCCCAAGGCTCTAGCTTGAGCTTGCAAGCGACCCTCCATTACCGGCCCTGCGTCACCTCCGGCGCGAGCTTCGGCAAAGGCCAAATTCATGTCCTCTACGGATGCTCCGCCTTGCAAAGCTTCAGTCCATGATGCAAGTCCCGCAGCGTCAGGTTCGCGACCCAATATGCGCAGGTAGCTCTCGCGGACTTGGGTGGATGCATCGCTTAAAGATCCACCTGCCCCGGTGAGCGCACCTTCACGCGCTTCCAGTACCCCGCGAGCGGATTCCAGCGCTTCTTTCGTACTGGGCTTAAAATCCTCCATTATGTCGGAGTACAGCGGGGATAACCGCGCCACGTCCTCCAAGTCGCGTTGCCGTTGGCGAGATAAGTTCTGCGCCTGGATGTCCTCACCGAATGCGGATAGTCCTAGAAATTCTCCGGTCGGATCAAACCCTGCGCGTCTACCGGGGTCTTCTTCAGCATACCCGTATTTGGTGGGCATTTCGTCACCGGCGGCTTTGCCCGAAGCTTCGTAGTGAGCTTTCCCCCACTGCTCCACGGTCATGGGAGCTTCTCCAGCGGCCTCAAGGCGAGCGTTCTCCGCTTGAAACGCCGCCATGTTGCCTTCGCTGTCGCGAACGTAACTCTCGTAATCGTCTTGGCGCGTGGCGCTCTTTATGGCGCGGGAGTCGCCTACGAGGTCTACCATGCCGCCACCGTAGTATTTCTTGCCGATCTTACTTTCGTCAGGGTCGGAGTAGATGGGGGTTGATCCTACGCCCGTTGGCTGGGGGCGGGTATCTTTGTGCGCCTCCCAATCGGCTACGGCATTGTCATAACTGGTGTCATCATCGTCAAAAAAGTCTGTAAGCGCAAGGCTGTCCATTCGCTCTTTTAACCTCGTACCTTCCGCTTCCCACGCCGAAAGCGCCGCAGGGTCTACTACGCCTCTTGGCTGGGGGCGGTTGGCCTTGTGCGCCTCCACGGCTGCAAGCGAACTTTCGTATGCGGGGTCGGGATCATAACCTTCCTCCCGCAGTATCAACTCAAATGGCGAAACTGCCCCTTCCAACCTCTCCAACTCCGCCTCCCACTCCGATAGCTCCGCAGGGTCTACCTCTCCTGCCGCTCCTTTCTCATACCCAATGATTCTACGACCTTGGTCATCGTATGACTGCATGTCACCCAGCAGCGTCTGCCGCAGTACGTCGGTGTCAATCTGGGCGGTAGTCTTTCTTAAAGGCGCTTCATATTCGCGCACCAAGTCTTCCAGCTTGCCTACGCTGCGGAAGTCCGCTTCTCCTACCTTTTTGCCAGTGAGTAGAGCTGTCTGAGCCTCCAGGGCTTCTCTTAAACCTTGAGCGTATGACGGCTGGGCCGGTGCTGAATAATTAGTATCTCCTCCCATTTTATTTTCTCCTAAGTACTGTTTTAAAATCAAACCATTTTACGGGGCGGTCTTTACTCACTCGCGACCAACCGATCCACGGCAACGGATAAGGTGTCCGTGATATGAACTCTGAAATTGCGTCTTTTCCTGCGGCGAACCTAACATACCATGCATCGGGGGCGGTTACTCCCCACTGCTCGTCAGGATTGCCATCGTCCTTCCTCACGGGTTTACCCAAAAGAAGGCTGTGAGGTGTCATGAAGACGTATCCGCCCATCGTGGCGTAAGCTGAAATATCTGCCATGAGATCCCCACCCATCTTGGCGTAAAAGTCCAAACCTGCTTTCAGTGGTTTCACGTGCTGATCGTTGCCCCCAGAGCTACGCGCTTCCACGCTGACCCGTTTCCTACTGCTAGGCAGGGATTCCCACCGTCTCCATCCGTGACGTATATTAGCCTTGCCGCAGGTGCGTTTACGGGGGCGCTGGATACGGAGTAGGAGTCCACCAGAAGGTGCGGCCCTTGGATGGTGCAGTCATTTATTACGCCACCCGTGATTAGTACGGCGCTTGCGTTTTGTTCCGCCATGTCGCCCACCGTATCGGGCGTAAGTAGCTCCCCCACCTTGTATGTCATGCTACCGTCATCCTCTGTGAGAGGGCTTGCCCTGTCGCCTGTATGGCTACGTGGCGGAAGGAAGGTGATCCGCTTGTGGTATTAATCTCAATGTTTGCCGAATACCCGCGCTGCCTCGCCCCAAACCGTACCAGCACCTCTTCCGTGCCTGTGGCGGTATAGGTAGTGGCGGGTGAAGTGACGTCAGGATCAATGGAGTTCACCTTTACGTTGAATGCATCGTTGTTCACTACGGTTGCGGCAAGTTGTCCTGCCCTCCACTTCTTGATTGTCGGATCTCCGAACGTATAATTTCTGGTCTTCAGCTTCCCCGCGATTGCGGTAGTCCCGCTCTCCGAGTTGTCGCCTATTTCGCGTCCGGTGTCATCCAGACCGGCTACCTCTTCCATGAGATACCAACCCTTGGGCATGGTGGCGAAAAGCCGTGAGCGTAGCGGATTGCTACCGTATGGTAATTCCACCCAGTTGCGGATGCCTTCAGAGTAAGTGTCTTTGCTGACCCATGCTCCTTGAAGAATGCTGTAGACGAATACCGTCTTGGGTGTGGTGTCGCTTCCCGTAGGTACTGCCAGGTATAGGTGGTTGTCCCATACAACTGCTGCGGACTTGTCCACTGCCGCTTGGTTGACGGTTGCCAACTGGTCTTGGATGCTACGACTCAGTGGCATCGCATCGCCCTGCACTTTGCTCACTACTATCCCCATGCCCTTGCCGGGGTCGCTCTGAGGGGTCATCACCATTACGCCCATGTCACTTAGGAAGTAAGTCTGCGCGCCACTCTGGGTGATAGTGCGTGGGGCTACGCACCCATATTCGCGGGTAATTTCATAATGCTCCGATATGTCCGTGGAGTGGAGGTTCGTCAACGCATGGACGGAATTTCTCAAAAAGCAAAGCAGGATGTTCTCCAAGTACGGTATAGCTCCGACAAAATAATCCGCTGATCCGAAATTGAGGTAGAACTCACTGTCGCTGCTGTTGACGTTATTCGGGGTAAGCAAGTCGCTGGCTACGATTATTTGGGAACCCGTCTTCGCAGTAGTGGGCGTTGCCGTAGTGGGTGGTTGAGACCCAATCAAGCGGTTACGCATGAAGATTCCAAAGTTCGTTGAGGGGAATGGATCTCCCGATCCGCTTGCCGAAGAGGACAATGCCTCAAAATCCGTATTCACGGTTGTACCCGTAGCGGCGGTTGCGCCGTCCCATACCAACGGACGAGCGTCCAGACGCATGATATACACCTGGTTGAACGCTTGGACTATCATTGGGTCTTGGGCGAGGATTACCACGCTCTGTATGGTGTGGTTGCCCGTTCCCTGCGAGGCTAGGTTTATCGCCGTTCCCGCTTTTGCGTTGGCGAGCGTAGTGGCGAACTTGATGGTATTACTGCTCGCGTCTATTATATAGTAAGTGGTGCTTGCGGATAGTCCGCTGGGCAACCCACCCGTGGTGCTCACTTGCACCGTGTCACCCACTTGGAACTTATGGGAGGAGATGGTAACGGTTTCCGCTGAAGTGTCTACTGTGCTGTACGCTACGGTTGCGGAGTAGTATTCTACGGTCAGTCCGTTTAAGGTGTCCTTGTTCCAGAGAAGAGCCGCTGACTTGGTTGCCGCTACCAACCAATCCTGATTGCCGTCATCGGGGTCGCTGTAGCGTCCCGCAGTAAATACCTCCTCCACTCCATTGGAGTAGCTGAATGTGTTCAGCGGCCCTGACGCAGTTGCCGCGAGGAAGTCCCAGCCCTTGCGTACGTTTGCCCGGTCACCGTCTAGGCGCATGTTCTCAGAGAGTTGAACGAACCCCGGTTTCAAGGTTTCCGCTTCCAAGTAGGAATCCACACCCGCGAAACCATTGTCGCCATCCGTAAGGATTGGGTCGTCTAGTTGTCCGAATGCGCGATAGTTCCTCACTTCCTAGTTATTTGATATATGCGTATGACCATGAAAGTTATCGTGCAGCACGCCGCTATGAGCGATGCCAAGTGACTCCATTGGGCAAGCCCCATAGTCGTGGCTAACCCTCCGAGTCCTCCCCATACCGATTTGTCCTCTAAAAGCTCCATGTCTTGACTAGCTCAACGTTGCTACATCCCGTGAATAGTTCCACGACTGCCACCACTACAATGAATGCGGCGAATCCTGCTACGATCTTTCCGCGCTTACTTAGACTTGCCCAGAGCTTTCTTAGATTTTCCATTTTTTGATTCCTCGCATATTGCGTTAATTTTCTTGGCGTTGGATCGGGTGATGAAGAGCGGAACGCACATGATGCCCAGCACTACGAGGGCGGCGATCTTCAGCGTGTCCCAAATGCCACTGGTGACTTC
>Ga0098061_1000847_pt1 | contig 15133 bp, 20 predicted proteins | sample 22_taG_FD_92579 | JGI IMG/M metagenome (GOLD analysis project Ga0098061, IMG submission 92579) | Marine viral communities from the Subarctic Pacific Ocean - 22_ETSP_OMZ_AT15343 metaG | ecosystem: Environmental > Aquatic > Marine > Oceanic | place: Subarctic Pacific Ocean | collected 2015-01-20 | reverse complement strand
TTGTGGATTTGATTTATCAATTGCCTGCGAAATTCACAATGAAAAAATGAAATATATAAAGGATTATTCAGATTTTTTAAATGAAAGCAATTCCCTCGGGGATTGCTATGAAGCAGCAGGAAAATTAATTTTATATGGACACGAAAGTAAATTACCATTAAATCTAAACGATAACATGGGAAATGCTAAATTAGTCCATGGAATGGTTAATGGGCAAGGACCTCTTAATGGTGTTAGGTATGGTCACGCATGGGTAGAAACTGTATCGCCTGATATGGTTTTTGACTATTCAAATGGGAAAAAATTAGAAATTCCAAAAAGTGTATATTATCATTTAGGTAAAATCAAAGAAAAAGATAATATATATTATACACAAGAAGAAACAAGACGATGGATATTAGATGCACGTACTTGGGGACCATGGGAAATGAGTGGTGATCCGGTATTTTTAACAGAAAATATTCCGGAAGATGATGATGAAGTGGGAATCCCAAATATTAAAGTTTCTTATAAAGAACTAAAAAATTTACGGAAATTATGAAATTGTTTAATGAGTTTATTAATGAAATGAAGGTGGTTAAATATCCTAAATACAAAAAAATAAGTATTAAGGATATTCATAAGAATGCTGAACCTCACACTCATTATAATCTGTCTTCTACGTATTATGAAAAGATCGGACCTTTTGGATTAAGTATTGTTGGTGGAACAGAAAAACTAGATTATGGTAATATGGATGATGCTATGAAAAAATTGTATAGTTTTCTTCCAGCCGGTGCAGCAAATCCAGACAAATCTCCACTATTCGGAGATTTCATAGATGATTTTGAAGTGGCTATATTCAATTGGGAAGGTGATGATGTTACTTATAAATTTACTGACGTTAAATCATATATAGACATAAAGGAAATCAATAATATTAGAAAGGCTATTTTTGATGTAGTAGACCTCGGGCCAAATCGTGCTAAGATAAATACTATCCTTAACGGACCAAGATAAAATAAATTAAGCAAATGAAAATTGCAAAGTTAATAGAACAATCATTATACAAAGGTTCTCGTCCATCATCTTCGAGGATTTTTAGTTATGTTATGATGAGTATAATATTCTCATTAGGACTTACTCATATTGCAATAGAAATTGGAAACGCTGCCATAGTTTGGAAAAGTGGTGTTGCGTATGTTCCATCTTGGCAATCAATTTCTATACTTGCCATGTGGTTAGCTCATCAACTTACGTTAATGGGTATTTATAAAAGATCTGAAGCAAAGGTTCCGAAGATTCATGGGAACGATAAACAAGATGAGTTATTAAAAAGCTAAAAAAAAACAAAAAAAACAATAATATGAAACACATTAAAAAGTTTGAAGAGTTCTTAAACGAATCTAAGATTCAACCAACAGCCGGACCTAATGCAGGTAAAATAATTGATTATGTATATGATAACGATGTTGATTATCACTATTACTTCGATTGGGAAGGATTAGAATATCCAATTAAAAAGGTAGAAGATGCTATCAAAAAATTAGGAATTAAAGATTTTAAAGAAGTCATTATTATGTTTTCTGATAATGATATAAAGGTTTATGATGAGGCTATAAAAATGGCTAAAAAATTAAAACTTAAATATATTGAAGTATCAGATGTTGATGGTGAAGGTAATAAAGCCCTTGTCTTTAGTGAACTACAATAAAAGATAAAAGCAAATTATGAAACATATTAAAAAATTTGAAGACTTCTTAAACGAAGCAAAACTGAATGAGAGTGAGTTCCAAACACTTTTAAACGATTTACAGGACTCTATAGATTCAAAAAATCTTGATATATTAGATTGGGATGAAGAAGATTTAGATAATATTGCTAGGGCTGAAATGTACGATACATTAGCAGCCGAATTACACGATATTTTACAGGATGATTTTAGTAGATGGACAGAAAAGGATTTAACTTTTTGGGTTAAGAAAATGGAAAAACGATTTAAACCAAAACTTTTTAGTGTTTTCATTTGGTCTACATTTAAAAGAAGGTCCCAAGAGATACAATATGTAGAGAGTGAAATTCGAGATCTTAAACAACAATTAGTTGAATTAGATAATGACATGAGAATGGAGGCTGGGCAAAAAGGAGACAATTGGACCGATGCAGACGCAAATAGATACGGAGAGCAGATGATGGCTGCGGAGAATGAAATAGAAAAATTAAACAAGAAATTAGATAGGAAATATTGGACAAAGGATATCACGAAAGCTGCAACTAAAGTATCAAAAGATATTATTAAAATATTAAATGAATTATGAACGAAGGAATCAAATCCACTATCCAAAAATTGTTTAAAAATGCAAAAAAATCATTGGGTATGTCAAAGATAGTAAGACCAAGTAATGATATATTTAACTATACTCAGGATTATGTTAAACGAGTATATGGTCCTGATTACACATTGTCTAGCATTGGGGTTGATGATATCAAAGATGTAATTTATGGTAGTGCTATACACGATAGTGCTTATACCGAGGAACACGAATTTACAATAGAAATGCCAAAAAAAATCAGCGAATCAGTAAATGAAGTTAAAAGATACAGGCCAGGTGATAAATGGTCAAAGAACTTTAATTACGAAGGTATGAAACACATAAAGACCTTTGAAGATTTCTTTAATGAGAACTTAAACGAATCTATTTATAAAGAATATTCGGAAGCGTTTAAAAAGGCATTAGATGATTCTGGTATACTTAAAGGTCTTGGTGTTGAGGTTTCTATTGGACCTATGCAATGGGCAAAGCCTGGAGATCTTAGTTATAGAGATCACGTCGGTATTAAAAAGGCAGGAGTTATGGATGAACTTTACGTTATACCTAAAGGTAATCCTGATGATTATGAGCTTTATTCTGATAAATCATATGAACAAGGTCGAGAATTAAAAAGAGGAGATGCTAAGGATATTATCAAAGCTATTAAAAGGAGACTTAAAGCATTTAAATAAAATAAAATAAAACATGAAACATATTAAAAAATTTGACGAGTTAATAAATGAAGACTTTGGGCGTTTTATTGAAGAAGGTGAAATCCCTGCAAACAAAAAACTTATGTTTAACAAGTTGGAAAAAATCATGAAGGATTTTAGAAAAAGTAGTATCATGAAATCAGAGGAAGGCATAAGTGTAATTTATGAAACAAATTATGGAGAAGGAATCTTTTTAAGTATAAAGAACTTAAATAGTATCGGAGTACATGATGTTTGGTTATCATCACATGATGATAACATAACAGTAGAAATATTTTTATAAAACAAATAATAATTTATAAATAATGATACTAAAAAAAGGAGATAAAGGTTCTCGGGTTAAAGAAATCCAAAGGGCGTTAGAGATAATTCCTGATGGAGATTTTGGACCTAAAACCGAAGCAAAAGTTAAAGAGTTTCAGGCTATCAATGGTCTTGTCGCAGATGGAATAGTTGGACCTAAAACTTATGCAATTATTTTAGAAGATGCTAATACAGATTTAAAGTCATTAGATGTTAGTAATGATGTTGATGGCAAATTAGCTGAGCATGGTTCTTATATGAGCGGTGATTTAGAAATCGATAGAGTTTATTTAGATTCAGATGAATATGTAAGAGATTATGGAAAGATCGAACCTATACAATTTATGATTCATCATACTGCTGGGTGGAATAGTCCTTATGCAACAATAAGTTCTTGGAATAGAGATAAACGAGGGAGAGTAGGAACTCAATATGTTATTGGTGGTATCAATATAAAAACTGGAGATACTAAGTATGATGGAGTTGTTGTTGAATGCTTTCCGGACAATTACTTAGCTTGGCACACAGGAAAGGTTGGTAATTTTACTAAGGTTTCTAAGTTGTGTGCTGCAGTCGAAATATGTAACTTTGGTTATGTTGAAAAAATAAATGGTAAGTTCTATAATTATGTTAACATCGAAGTCCCGAGTGATTGGGTGGTTGATTTAGGATACAAATTTAGAGGACATCAATATTGGCATAAATATAGTGATGCACAAATAGAATCATTAAGACAGTTAATATCGCACGTTAAAAAAATATACCCTAAAATAGACATCACTAATGGATTACCTAAACTATTAAAAGAAGGAGTTCATCCAAAAGATGCATTTGAGTTTAATGAGGATTGTTTCAATGGAAAATCTCTAGGAACCTGGAGCCACACAAACATACGAAGCGACAAGTTCGATTGCTTTCCTCAACCTGAACTAGTGGAAATGTTAAAGGGTTTGTAAAAAGGTACTAATACTTGACTGGATAAAGATATATAAATAAAGATAAATTCGATTGTTTCCCTCAACCGGAATTAGTTGAAATGTTAAAATCATTATAAATAAATTATGTTATCATTCGAAGACTTCAAAAGACAAAAAATAAACGAATCAGCGGTTAGTGAACCGCAGGAAATAGAAACATCCGAATTTCCTAATCCTATAACAGATGCAATGAAAAAAATCTTCACAAAAAAGGGCAGCGCCGATGGCGAAAAATCTGATGATGTTGTTAAAACTGTTCCTGTTTCAATCGCAGCTAAAAAATTAAAACCATCGCAAAGTGCAATTTATTTAGGTAAAGCATTAGGTATGGCAGTCGGTGGAGTTGAAGGTGGAGAACTCGGTGCTATTATATCAAAGGATAATTATATTCTTGACGGGCATCATAGATGGGCAGCAACAATGTTCAATAATCCAGATGCAATAATTAAAGGTTATCGCTCTGATTTAAACATTGCTGATTTAATACCTGTATTAAGAGCTCTTGGCGATGCATTTGGTAATAAACGTAGAGGAGAACCTAAAGGTGGCGATGTTAATATTTTTAAAGCTAAACCACAAGATGCATTAGCTTCATTAGAACAAGGAAAAAATATGAATCCGAAATTTTATGATGAGAAAAAATCAAAGGAATGGTTAGCATCTAAAGGGGGCGAAAAGGCTATACAAAAAACACTTGCATCTATTCACGCAGTTGTACCACCACAAGATGCACCGCCCCGTTCTGAAATGCCTGTTATTGATGCTGATAAAGGCGAAGAGAAAAAGGTAGCGAAATTACTAAATAAAGGAAAGATAGACGTAAGAAAACCTTACGCATAAAAAAACAAATTATGAAAAACATCAAAAACTTTAACGAGTTCTCAAACGAGAACCTAAACGAAGCAAGATATCCTGCTTTAAAAGCAGGTACAAAAGTTACAGTTGCAAAGGACGTGAAATACGATAGGGATAACGAATTTGAAGAAATTGTATTAACAAATGGTTATACACTATTAGCGGCAGAAGAAACAGGTGAGGCTTATGCTACCTTTGCAATTACTACCGATTATCCAGTAAAAAAGGGTGATGAAATTTCGTTTAACTTTAATTTAGGAGAAGGTGAAAATTATTTTATGGATAACAGTAAAATAACCATAAATGGTAAAACGCGTGATTTTGTAATGTATAACGAAAGTGGTAGTGGAGAGGTGATTATTTACGATAAATAAAGGAAAGATATCTTTCAAAATAAACAGTAATATGTACACATATAATGCAAAATTAATTAGAGTAGTTGATGGCGATACTATAAAGGCAATGATAGACCTCGGTTTTCATACATGGGTTGATAGAACTATTCGCTTTTATGGTATCAATGCTTACGAAAGTCGAACAAGAGATCTTGAAATAAAAGAAAAAGGTTTAGCTGCTAAACAATATGTGATTGATGCATTAGAAGCTGCGGATGGAATTTTTACTCTCCAGAGTCATGGATTAGGAAAATATGGAAGATGTCTTGGTACTATTCATATTGATAAACTTAATCTTAATAATAGCTTATTACTTGAAGGTCATGCTGTCCCATACATACCTTAAAACCCACCCCTAAATTCCGTATATATATAATATGGAAAACAAAATATTCAATGTCACTGACAATGTTATTCAAGAAATAACCATCAAACCGGTTGGTTGGTCAGAAATTGTAATCCAATATTATATAGATAATTATGGTTCAAGCAGTTTATATGAAATGCTATGGCGAGTCAAGGATACTGACCATGTTTTCAGAATACAGCTGAACGTTTTTTATGAAGATTCAAAGGGTAATTATGAAGAACATTTTGAAAAGGTTTTGGGTATTTTTAGAAAAGATTATCTCGAATGGTATAAAGAAAATTTTAAGCTGGATTGGATGCAAAAATACCAAAAGCAATTCAGCAGATTTATATTCGCATTTTAATAATACAATAAACATGGAAGTAATGAAAGCAAAAAAGGAAAAGAAAATTCTCTATCAAATAATAAAAGGCGAGAATTTTGGAGAATATGTATATGAAACCGATAGAATAACCGAAAATGATATCACATATATTCTTTTTGATAATGGAACAAAAATGAATGCTAATTTATATGGTGAATTTTTTGAGCAGGTAAATTCAACAGATGAGGGTTGGATATTAACAAAGGAACGAATAGTTGATATTAAAACCGAGATGGGTTTGGATAAAAAAATGTATGAAATTCCTGGACCTGACCATGGAAAAATGCGAACAGTAAAAAAACGAAAACCGCAAACTAAACGAAATATTAAAAAGCCTATTAAACCGGTTGCCACGCACATAGAAACTGAGGTTAAAAAGGAACCTGTTAAAGTAGAAACAGATCCTATTATTTTATTATTAGAAAGGTCAAATAAGCAACCGTGTCTGTTACATATTTCTTTAAATATCAATACTATCACGCCTGAACTATACAATGTTATTAATAATAGCTTTGAAAATGGTGATGAAAAGATTCTTGATTATATAATATCAAATATAAATATGGATGAACTAAAGTCTCAGCTAAAGGATAAACTAAAAAATAAATATGAAAATGGATGAATTTATTGGAAAATACTTTGTTGTAACCGAGATTGGTGATACACAAGGTATAATAATGAAGACGGTTACGGTAGGAGTATTACCGTATGTTATTGATAATAAAATATTAACAAAGGTTGGTGTATTACATGAACTTAATAAATTAAGAGAAAGCGGTTATGCTGAAACAATAATAACAGGAAGTGCTGACCCCGATGATAAAACTTTATTAGAAACAGCTATTAGAGAATTAAACGAGGAAGGCGGTTTTAGTGTACAGGATAATGATAAATGGATATTCTTAGGTAATTTTAAAACAACAAAGTGTTCAGATGAAATCATAAGTGTTTTTGCCGTTGATATAACAGGTCAGGAACGCGGTGAAGTAAAAGGTGATGGGTCCGAACAGGAAGAGAAATCAGACCTAAATATAGTTGATGTCAGTGATGCAATATTAAGTAATGAAACATTGTTACTTGCATCGTTTCTTAGATTATTTGATTATTTTTACCAAAAAAATACAGGGAAATGAATAGAAAACAACGAAGAAAAATGGAAAAGGCGATGGGCTTTTTAAAGAGTTCAAAAAAAATGACAGCAAGCGAAAGGAAAGAGATGAAAAAGCGTAAAAGAGAAGCAGGAAAGATGATTCATCAACAAAATGTTGAAAAGGCAGAAAATGATTTACGTGAAGCCCGAGACAAAAGAGAACAGGAAAAAATACAAGGATTAATTGAAAAGGGCTTTAACGAAGATTTAGCTATTAAACTTACCCGAACAAGAAAATGACAAAATTAAAATTTTATGTTACAACAGAAGATAAGGAAAAATTAAGAAAGAAATTTTTAAACTTTAGATTTTATTCACTTATATCAATACCAGATATATTGGAATCAATGGGTCTGGAATATGATAATTTAGAACCTAAAAATTTGGTGCTTATTAACCAAACAATCAAACGGAAAATAGAATCAACATTAAAGGTTAAAAAATATTTTGCTATCATCTATTTAAACCCATGGATTAATTATGAAATTATAAAAAATCTACATGATTACTTAGAAAATTTACCAAAGATATCTTTTATTTCTATCTTAGATAAAAAAACAAAACCACATAATATTAATATGTGGCAGTATTTTGAAGAAGTTACATTTTTTCCTGAAACAAGAAAACGTATTATAAATGATTGTGAATGTTTCCCTACACCAATCTTAATAAATGATATGGGCGAGAAACAAGATAACGAATAAGAATGGATTCTAATTTATGTTTTTGTATCCTTCACCTTTTCTTCTCCTTTCTTTTTGTCTTTTATTGCACCAACCACTGCTTGCCCTACTGAATAATACCATAACGCAGTTGCAATCTTAAAGGCAACACTAACAATAAATGCAACAATAGGTACAGCTGTTGCAATTGCTGCCATTGCACCTTTATGACCAAGTTTATGTAATAAATGGTCTATCCCATGGTGAATTTCATGTTCCAGTTTATACCCAAGTGCTAATCCAACAATTGTTCCCATTAATGCAAATTCAAATGGGCCAGGTGTTTTAATAGTAGAAGATAATATATGGGAAAACTTATTAAGCAATTTATTACTTTTCTTTGCGGCTGCCTTTTCTAATTTATGTAATTGTTTATACCCAGGTAAACTCGCAATTATATGAGCAAGCTTCGATAACCCGGGAATTGTTACGCTATCCTTTCCTCCCTCATTTACATTATTAAATGTTAATATCTCTGAAATAAATGATGCGCCATAAAAACGAACGGATTCAACAATCCCTTCCCATAAAATATTTTTAAAGGATTCGCTTATATCCACATTAGCCGCTTGTTTTATCTCACTACCAACCGTTTTTATTGCTCCTCCTGTTACCCATGATGCTGCGGATTTTGTCATCGTCCCTAAATTTTTAACCTCATCACTCAATTCATCAGCTTTACCGTCTAAGGATTTTGATGCCTTTTGTACTACTTTATCTTTAATCCCAGAATATTTTTTCTCAACTTCTTTCTTTAAATAATCAAAGGCAGAAACAAGAAACTTTTTAATGTTTCCTAAAATGAATTTTGCAAAGGATGAAAAACTTCCTAATAATTTTGCTTTTAATTGAACAGCTTTATCTTTTGCCTTTTTGCCACCTGACTTAATTAATTCTTTAGCCTTTTCTCCTTTATCTGATATCCAATCTGCGAATTTATTTTCATTTATACTATCATCAAAAAATGATTGTGGTAAAGTGTCTTCCCATAATTCATAATATAAATTATTGTCGGATATACCTTCTAAAATAAACTGTTCTTCTACTGTTAATGTTTTTGTTTCAATTAATGCATCAATTAAATTTTTCTTGTAATCATATTTTGTAACTAATAAATCATCAAATTTAAATAATTCACGCTCAAAAATAAAATCATTAAACGAAATAAAATCATTCATACTATTGTTTTATTAAATTTTGAGGATAAGAATCGTGTTTTATACCACCATCGCATACCCAAGTTACTGTTCCCATACCATCGCCCATACTTGTAATACTACCTGTTATCCCGGATTCTATTTCAACAATTTTATCACCGACAACAAATCTCGTCATTGTTTGGGCAATGTTTTGATATTTTTTATAGTTAGGACCTAACCAATTTCGGTTTTTATAATTACCATTTGGTTTAGACCACGACGGCAATTCACCTTCGTTTATAAAACCTCTAAATGATTTCACATATTTTTTCATATTATTAAGTGTAAATTTACGGGTTAATACCATATCAAGATATATAATTATATATCTAAAAATAATAACTGTTAAATTATGCCATTCAACGGATTAAATAGTGCAGCAGATGCGGCAAGAAACATCGAGGAATTTATGAACTTCATTTTTGGAAGCAAAGGTATTGCTCCAGGTGTACCATACACCGGTGATAGCAGATTAAGTAATGCTATTAATGGAATTCCTTATAGTGTAACGAGTGAAGCACAAGGCGGGTGGACGCAATTTATAACAGATGATACATCAATACCAAAGGCAATAGGTGGGGCAAGTATCATGGCACCAAAATTTCCCGATTCAGAAGGTGGAAATTCTTATGCAATAACAGCATTAAAATCACCTAAAGGAAACGATTTTGGGTATGTTAATCCAAATGAACTTGTTGATAAACCTGGTAAAGGTCAATGGTATAGTCAATTTTCCCCAGGCGGAGAATATGATGCAAGGATGCCAACAACAAGTAGCATTATTAAGTGGGCATTAGAAAATGAAAAAATACATAAAGGAAAACGACCATATAAATTTTCTGATTTTGCGTTTTGTAAATATTGGAATAAAATCCCAAATAATAGTTTAGTAACACTCAGAAGATTTCCATATCCAGTTTTTGATAATTTAGAATTTCCTGGAGAAAGCGGAGCAGCTGGTACTGCCCAACCTTATTATGCACCCATAGCACAAGCCTGTACATTTTTAGGTGAAGATAATAAACTCTCTTCCTTAATATCATTTGATGCAAGTCTTAATTGGGGAGAATCAAAGGCGAAAGTGCACAATGTTACACAAAAAACACAAGGATCAAGTGGACCAGCGGGTGCTATATTAGGTATATTATCAGGTGACACAAATGAAGGTCGAATAAAAAGTGGCGGTCAATTTACAGACCCATACGAAAATGGACCATATATGAATAAGGTATTAGGTCCTGTTAATAGAATTGATTCCACGAAGAAACGCGAGGCTGGGATGAAGTTTGAACAAAATATTTCTTTGAAGTTTCACTACACCGCACGACCTATTGGTGGCGTAAATACTAAGGCAATCATGTTGGATATTTTAGCAAATTTATTAGTACTTACATATGCAGAAGCTGGTTTTTGGGGTGGTTCTCACAGATTCACCGCAGGTAGACCATCATATCCATTTATTGGTGGCGACGCTGGTTTTGACGCAATGTATAAGGGCGATATAAATGGCTTTATGGATGCATTTACAGCACAAATTGGTAGAGCATCAGCAAATCTTGGTGATATATTAAGTTCTATATCAGATGATCCGATTAAGGGATTAAAATCTTTAGCCGCAGGTGGTGCAAAATTAGGTATTGCTGATTGGCTTGGAAAAAATAAACCGGGTTTAGTAAATTTACCCGCAATATTAACAGGTAATCCAGTGGGTAATTGGCATTTAACATTAGGAAATCCTTTTAACCCTATGGTTGAAATTGGTAATTTAATTTGCACAGGACTAAAGGTTGAATTTGGTGATGAGTTAGGACCAGACGATTTTCCTCTTGAAATGACCGCAACAATAGGTTTAGAACATGGGATGCCGCGTGATAAGGCTGCAATTGAATCGATGTTTAATAGAGGTGGTGGTAAAATTTACCACTTACCTGATGATTATCAGTTTGGGGTTGCAAGTTGGACAAAAGATCCACAAGCAGGTGCATCAGTTGTTGATAAGGCAACGGCAAAAAGCATAAGGCCGGGCGTGGGGAGTGGAGGCAGTTCTTCAACAAAAAGCGTTCATAATAAAACAATAATACAAGGAGACCCAGCTGTTATTGATAAATTAGGAAAACAGACAGGAGCTGCGGCAAGTAGTTTAATAGAAACAGTAAAAATTGGTTATGGATATTTTACTGATGATAATTCAAAATAAGATATGAGATTAAATAGAACGATAGATAATAAAAGATTATTCACAAAACCAAATGGCGATGAGGTTGTTGATTTAACACAACAAAATTTTACACCAACACCATTTGTAAAATTCTATGATATGTTTATTGTGTCAGCGGATTTTGTTATGAGGCCTGACCTCATAGCTGTTACCGCATATAGAGATATTAACGCAACCGATATTATTTTAAAACAAAACCAAATATCTAATCCGTTTTCAATTGATGAAAATGATTTAATTTTTATTCAAGAAAGACGAAGTATAGATATTCAGTTTGCAACAAATGGTTTGGTTGAAGGAAAAAAATCTGTAAGGAATCAGTACATTGACTCGAGTAAATCCCCAGAGATAGATGATAACTTACAGGTATTTAATAATAGAAAAAAACCTAAAAAAGGTAAAAAGGCAACACCACCTTTGCCCCCAAATTTTGCTAATTTCGGAGATAAAGAATTAACGTTTAGGGGCGGGAAGGTTATCTTTGGTGAAAATGTTACAGAGAATGCAGAAGTTTGTAATGAGTTGCCATTATCAAAATCCGAATTCCTAAAAAGACTTGCAAAAAACCGATTAAATAAAAACAATAATACTTTATAAATGGCGCAAGAAGAAAAGAGTATAATAAGGTCGTTACTTGACCCAACTTTAACGCTTGATGAAATTTCATTTGAGGATGTTGAGGAAGGAACCAGTGTAAAACAGGACGGTGTAAAAAGAGGAGAAAAGGTTCAACAACAAATGGGCGATGTTTATCCTTTAATAAAGATAAATGATTATACTATTGCAAAGGATGAGTTAGAAAAAATGGTGATTGATACAACTGGATTTATTCCTGAAATTTATATAAAATTTACAATGGGTTCAAGTCCTAATGTTGCCGTCACACAAAGTATTCCTAAAGATGGCGATAGAATGAATGTGTTTGTTAAAGCAAGAAACGATGCGTTCAAACCCATTAGAAATGATTACTTAATCACAAATGTAGAAACAACAAAAGGCGCAGATGAACAGGGTCATGGTTCTTCTATAATTGTTTATGGTGAATTATTTATTCCAACCTTTAATGATGAAATAATAACAAGCTATAATGGTACAACATTTGATGTATTACAACAAATAGCAGAAAAATTAGAATTGGGATTTGCATCAAACGAAGCTGAAACCGATGATGAACAAACTTGGATATGTGCAAATGATAATTACAAGAATTTTATAAAACATATTTGCAGTTCTTCATGGAAAAATGAAAATTCGTTTTTTAAATGTTTCATAGATGTTTATTACCATCTTAATTTTATAAATGTTAATAATCAGTTTTCAGATTCAATTGAAATTGATGATGCATTGATTGATACACTAACATCAACTGATGCATTTGAATCTGAAAAATCAGTGCAAACAAAAGGGAAAAAAATATTTTCAAATGCAAAAGGTTATGCAGGGACAAATAATTTTATCCAAAATTTTAGATTGATTAACCAATCATCCGAAATGGCAAAACGATACGGGTATAAAATGCACTGCCAATTTTTTGAACAGAACACATTAAACAGCTGGGATATTTTTTCAGAACCATTAATTGTTAGTGGTTCAGCTGATGAAAAAATATTACTTAAAGGAAAGGCAGGTGAGGATTTTTATAAAACACAAATTAAAAAAAGGTGGGCAGGTTTACAATATTCATTGCCTGAACACAATGTTCATGAGAAATTTTTATATGCAAGAATTCATAATTTAATTAATAATGCTGAATTAGAAAAACTTAAAGTGGAAATGCACATAGCTCGGGCAAACTTTAATATTTATAGAGGGGAACGAATACCTTGTATTTTTATGACGACCGGAGACATACCAAAGGCAGAGGCAGGTGGCACACCTGAAGAGGAAGAAGAAGGTGGCGAATTTAAAGCAGCAGGACGACCTGTCTTAGATAAATTTATTAGTGGATTTTTCATGATTCATGGAATGACATTTACATACAATACAAGAAACCCTGATGATCCTAAAAATAGAGGAAATTTCATTGAACGGGTCACAGTAACAAGAAGAGCATGGCCCACGCCTGTTTAAAATATAAGATATAATGGCTAAAGATTTCATATCCCTTAAAAGGAAAATAATTCAACAATTTACTAATACTTCTCAAAGTTTAGCACGAAGAGGAGTATTATACGATGAATTTGATGAGCCTACATACCTAGGATTTTGGTTAGATTTTGATTTTATAACACCAACTAATCCAATAACAGGTGGGAATTACGATGACTTTCCACACGGTTTATTAGGTGGGGTAACATCCCCATACTCTGCTGAGAATTATTTAAGAGCTATGGATGAAAATAAACGGGCGGATTCAATAAAGGTATTTAAACAAATACTAAAGGATATCTCTAAAGAAACACCGTATTTTATTCAGAAAATTGATGGGATTGATTCTTTATATAATATTGACCCAACATCAAATTGGAGAGCAAAGGATGCAGCTATTACATTAACATTTTTAGAGGCTCTTGATAGTAGAATGGCAGCATTATTCGATTCATATAGAAAGGCAGCATTTGATACAACATATATGCGTTGGGTATTACCTGATATTCATAGGTACTTTAAAATGAATTTATACATAACAGAGTTTCGAACATTTCACGTACCATATATTGGAGAACGAACAACAGAAAGAGCACACTTTAATATAGGTCTACCCAATTTTCCACCTATACCACCATTTATTAAAAATTTCTTAAAGCCTCTTGATAAGAATTTTTCTATATTAAAATATGAGTTATCCCATTGCGAAATTATGATACCCGAGTTAAAACCGTCGTGGTCTGGATTAGATAATACAGTGGGTGGAGAAGCTGTTTCTGGGGCGATGAAAATAAAGGTTGGGAAAATTAATGAGGTAAATGAATATAGTATTTTAGCTGATACTTTATTTACAGAAACAGAAAATCTTAAAAGTGGAGTTTTAAGTTCTGAAGAATTGTCAGGTGGAAAGAAACAATATAAAACACCACTTGACCAATACCAATTATACCTTGGTGATAACAGTACATTAATTAATTTAATAAGTGCAATAATTAAAGGGACTAAAGATAATGGCGGAGTTATTTTAGAGAATGCTTACAATTCTATACTTGATATAATAGGTAAAGCATTTTCACCAAAGGCAGCAGAGGAAATATTACAAAACGTCTTTGATAATTTACCTGATCCCTCGAGTTTAATAAAGGATATTCCAAGCAGTGCTGGCTTAGATGGTGCGGAATCAAATTTATCTAAGCCAGGAAATGTTGGATTAACGGAAACAGCAAAAACAGAAGGGAATCTTGGTAATATTGGATTTTTAACTGATCCAACATCTCGGGTAATAAATACGAATGTAGATCTTATAGGCTCAAACACTACCATAGATGGTGAAGGTAGTAATGTTGAATTAACAGGAACACCACAAGAATCTAATGATCCATCTTCTGTTGAATTAACTGGAACAAATGCTAACATAAACGGCGAAGGTGGCAATGTTGAATTAACAGGAACGCCACAAGAATCTAATGATCCATCTTCTGTTGAATT
>Ga0098061_1000845_pt1 | contig 15153 bp, 22 predicted proteins | sample 22_taG_FD_92579 | JGI IMG/M metagenome (GOLD analysis project Ga0098061, IMG submission 92579) | Marine viral communities from the Subarctic Pacific Ocean - 22_ETSP_OMZ_AT15343 metaG | ecosystem: Environmental > Aquatic > Marine > Oceanic | place: Subarctic Pacific Ocean | collected 2015-01-20 | reverse complement strand
TATGATTTACCTTATGCTGCTTGGAGTTTAGTGGGTATAAAAGGGGGTAATGTAGGAGATAACACTAGAGTAACAGGAACACAAGCACAGATGAGAAACTTCTATGCTGATGATGGTGGTGCTATTCTACCCGGATTCTCTTTTGCCGCAGACACAGATACAGGAATGTATAGGGAGGGAACTCCAAGTATAAGATGGGCTATTGCAGGAGCCTATAAAATGGGGCTAACTTCTTATGGACTGTACCCAGCACTAAGTTCTACTACAGGAACTAATGTTATTGCAACTTCTGGGGGTTTAATTGCGAAAGATTCGTCCTCAAAAAGATATAAAAAGAATATTGTTGAAACAGCTTTAGATTCTAATAAAGTATATGACTTAGAACCTGTAGATTTTGAATGGAATGAAAACGCCTTACAAGAAGGCGAAAAAGGTTTTGGTTTGATAGCAGAAGAAGTAGAAAAACTTTTTCCAGAAATAGTACATTATAATGAAGACGGAACAGTAGAAAGTGTAGCTTATGATAGACTATCCTTATTATTACTAATGGAAATAAAAAAACTAAAAGAAGAAATAGAAAAACTAAAGGAGAATAACTAATGGCGGATACTACAATAACAGTAACATTTACAGAAGCTCAATGGGCTAGAATTGTTGCAGCATCTAATTATGTAAAAGGTAATTGGGAAATAGGTCCCTTTACTACTACAATAGATGCAGATTATTTATCAACACACTGGAAAAATGAGATAAGTACAATTGTCAAAAACTACGAAAAAAGCCAAGCGTCAGTTGACGATTTCTAAAATCATTCAACATAGACTAAATAACCCACACGATACCTTGCAACAAATAGCAAATACATTTGGTTGCTCTAGACAATATATACACAAAGTGTTGTTACAAAATGATGTACCTACTATTAGGGCTAAACGCCAAAAAAATGTACGCTATTGTTTAATATGTAAAGAAATAAGCACTAAGTTAGTTCACGATGGTTCTTGTCATTTTCAATATTACAACCTAAAAGTAAATTGTGCTTTTTGTCACATTCCTTTTTATAGAAAGAGATATTCTATCATTCAAAAACACCGAGAAGGCTACAAGAAAATCTATTGTTCAAGAGATTGTTACCACAGAGCGAGAAGTAACAAGATATAATATACTATTTATAGAAGCAATATTCAAATCTAGAAGATTTAACTATAATAATTTATGGAACTAAATGACGATTTAATATTGCAATGGGAACCTAAGATACAAAAAATGGTTTCTAATACCTTTATTGTGGGGTTAGACAGGGAAGACCTGGCTCAAGAACTACGAATAGGGTTAGTAAAAGCTGCCAAAGCGTTTGACGAATCTAGAGGTATTTCTTTCCACACCTATCTACACACATCTTTAGTTAATGCCACACGTACGTTAATAACTAAAGCACAAAAACAATTGCAAACTAGAAGTATTGAATTTAAATTTAACGATTCAGAAATAATCCCAAAAGAAATTTCTAATGCTCTAACAGACCCTAAAAACAATTATGAAGAAATTGATATTAATATTTTAATTGACACCACAGAATTACTTGAAAGCGAAAAACTTTTTATAAGGTTGAAACTAGAAGGAATGACAATGGAAGAAATAACAGAGGACCTGGGAGAAAATGCATATAAAATTAGACATTCAATAAGACAAAAAATTCACAATATATTTGAAGAGCAATTGGAGAAGAAAGATGCCTAGAAGAACACGTACTGGTGGGGGATTTATAAGAAAGAAAAAAAATAGAAACCCAGTGGTTGAAGAGTTGTTATTTAGTGTAGTAGCTTCTAATCAAGATATGGAGAACGCCTGGATAGAGGGAATGTATACTACTTTTGAAGAAGCAAAAGATATGGTTGATAATTTTACTCAAAAAGATATTGACTTATACGTCTATTCCAAAGATAATAGAGTTTTATACACTAAAAAAGGAGTAATTGGTGGCGAGCTATGAGTATATTGAATCTGCTTTAATCTTAAACCTAGATACTAAAGAAAAAATAAGGGACTTTAAATACGGTGCAAAAGATTTTGCCAAACATGGGGACGCATATAATTTCCTAATGAGCTACTTTGATAAGTATGGGAGATTTCCAAGTAAAGAAGATTTATGTGACAATTACCCAACATTAGATAGTTCAGCGTATAGTTCTAATTTTGATTATTCATTAGAAGAATTTAAACAACATGTATTAGAAAGAACTATTTTAAGTAGTATCAGGGAAAAAGTTGGGAGAGATGGTTCAAGGGTAAAAGAAAACCCTAAAAAAGTTTTATCAGATTTAATGGTAAAGCTTATAGATATTGACGTTGACTTTGATGAGGACGTGGAAGCGTATGACGATGGTAACTTATCAAGGCTTGACGATTATAAAGAGCGTACTAGAATAAGGGAGATGGGCGAAGGTCTTATGGGTGTAAGAACTAGTTTTAGTTCTATCAATACCCAAGGTGTCGGATGGATGCCAGGGGATTTGATAGCAGCCTTCGCAAGACCCACAATAGGAAAGACTTGGTTGTGTGTTCATGCTGCGGCAACGGCAGTTGTACAAGGCAAGAGAACACTTTTAGTTTCTTCGGAAATGCCAATCAAGGCTATTAATATGAGAATGGACGTAGTTCTCGGTCGAATGCTGAACTACAATTTTTCTCATAGAAATTTAAGGTATGGTGAACCTATAAACGAGGTAGAGTATCAAAGATTCCTTGAAGAATCTAATACTAAGAGTTTATTAGTGTGTGACCATATTGTAGGTGAAATGGGAATTTCACTTAATGCTATTGCAGGTTTAATCAGAAAACACAATCCGGAGTTTGTGGTCATTGATGGTGTTTATTTGATTTCTGTTTCTCAAGGTTCTAAGCAAGCGTGGGAACAAAGCCACATGTTGTTTTATGGGTTAAAAAATTTAGCCACATCGACAAACACACCTATACTGGTTTCAACGCAAGCTAATAGAGATGCTTCTAGTATGTTTAGGCCCCCTAAAGCCAATGAAGTGGCTTTTGGGGATGCCTTAATAAGAGCTTCTGACGTAGCTATATCTATGTGTAAAGTGAAAGGTTCTGAGGATAAAAGGTTAGTCCAATTCCAAAAGTATCGTGATGGTTATTTACACAAAGATTTAACTGCAATGCAATGGGATATAAATTATGGGGACATTAAAGAACTAGAAGATTACCCTGTAGAAATACCCAATGATATGGAAGGATTTACAAACAATCAGAATTTTTAATGGAGGATTATAATGGGAATTTTGTCTTGGATTACAGGTGAAAATAAAGACACTGTAGTAACAACCCTTAAGAGTAAGGGTCCAAATAGACCTATGACACCAGTTACAATTGGTGATATTGAAAAAAGACGTTTCACAGATAAAAACGGCTTTATAAATAAAATAGTTATATTTGCATCAAAATTATCGAAAGATAGATAATGGTAGATTGGCATTCAATATTAAATAAATACGGAGTTGATGTGTCGTATGAAGATGAGCTTATGATTGCTTGTCCTTTTCATCTAGACAATCGTGCTTCTTGTGCAATCAATTTGGACAAGGGAGTGTGGATATGTTTTGCTGGATGTGGGCAAGGCAGCTTAAAAAGTTTCATTCAAAAAATATCTAACAAATCCTGGGATGAGATAAATAAGGAAGTAGATACTTTTAAGAGTTACGACTTAGACTTAGATTTATATGAGGATGCTTTAAATTTACAAGAAGAACATGTAAATGTTCCGGCACCAGGTATTTTGTATAATGTGCCTAATAATCATTGGATTTATGGACGAGGTTTTTCTAAAGAAACAATTAGTTCTTGGGAATGCAAGGTTAATAAATATCAAGATTTTGTTATACCAGTAAAGGATAGAGATAGCATTGATATAGGTTGGATTACTAGACGTAAAGCAGCTATACCAAAGTATATGTATTCTAAAGGGTTTAGAAAGTCACAATGTTTATTTGGTGCTAATCATATAAAAGAAGCTGATACTATATATGTGGTGGAAGGCTCTTTAGATTGTATATGGTTACAACAAAATGGTTACCCAGCGATGGGTATTTTAGGGGCAGTTATATCTAATGCACAAGTTGATTTGATATCAAAATATAATCCATCAGAGGTGGTGTTATGTTTAGATAACGATGATGCAGGATTTAAAGGCATGGATAAAGCGATTGTTGACATGGAGGATAGATTTTTGGTAACATATTTAGACATGCCAAAAAATTATAAAGATGTTCAAGAAATAAGAGACGTGGATATTTTACATGAGGTAATGAATAGTAAAACAATATTTTAACGAGGAGTTATAATGCAAGGAATAAGAAACATACAACAAGGCTTAGATGAGCAACAGCAAAGAATAGACAATCCTAGACCCCAAAGCAGGGAAGTTTTCCCTAAAGATGGGGACCAGGTGTTTATTTCTTCTTTAGCTACAGGTCACGATGATGATAATAAATTATCACAGATTCAACTATACACATTTAGAGGTCCAAATGGATGGACTAACCTAATGAAACATAAGGATGTAGACGAAAGTGCATTGCCTGAAGAAGCTAGACTTCAAAGGAAATTTGCTTTTTGGGCTTACGTACATGAAATAAATCATGCGTTCAACCCTAACAACCTAGAGTGGGAAGTTATTGAAGGAGCAATGGGTAGAAAAGTATTCAAAGAAACTGTGAATGATTTTAGGCTAATTGCTTTAGGGTTTGGTAGAGGTAACTATTTATGGAATCAATTAACTGACGTTTATGGTGAGTGGGGTTCTTTAGATAAAGGAGTTATAAGGATAAAGAGAAGCGGTGTAGAATTAGCTACTACTTATCAAATAACCGGTACTACAAGAACGGATGGGATACCTAAAGCCAAGTTGGATGAAGTAAAAGATTTACCAGGAGTTGAGGAGTATTACATGGATAGATATGGCAAAATGCCGGAACAGTCTGAACTCAACATAAATGCCGGTGAAGATGGAAAACAGTTCTAGGATAGGTGTAGATAAATATTTCCTACAAATGGCTAGTTTGGTAGGAGAACGTTCTACATGTAGAAGAAGAAAAGTGGGTTGTGTGTTGGTGGACTCTAGTAATCATGTTGTAGCGACTGGTTACAATGGAGTCCCAACGCACTTCGACCACTGTTTGGATAATCCTTGTGAAGGAGCCTCATACTCTAGTGGGGAGGGTCTTGAGAAGTGTCTTGCGGTTCACGCAGAACAAAATGCTTTTTTACAATTGAGGTCGAATGATGAATTGACGGCTTATCTAACAATATCTCCGTGTATAACGTGTGCTAAGATGTTTGCTAATAGCAGGGTAAAGAGAATAGTAGTAACTCAACAATACGCACAATCACTAGCTAAAGACATAATAGAAAAAGCTAAGATAAAGATTGACATTATAAATGACAATAGTAACACAAGAGAATTTTAATGAAGAGATAACAATACTCTTAAATAATTTAGTTGATGATTCAAATGTAATCATTGACATAGAATCTAATGGAACAGACCTTTTTTCAAATCAACAACTCTGTGGAGTAGGTATTGGAATCCCTACAAAAGAAGATTTTTTACAATACTACCCATTTAGGCATAAACATACTCAAGGTGAGAATTTAGATAATGACCAACTACTAACCTTGATTAGTATATTGAGTAATAATGCTACAACATTTATAGGACATAACGTAAAATTTGATTTACATTTTATGGAAGCAGATGGGTTAGTTGTAGACGATAAAAAGATAATTGACACAATTGTAATGCTTCGTATGATTGAGCATTCAGATGAGAAGCAATTAGGACTTACTAAAGCAATACATAGACACTTTGGTGAACAGCACGCTAGTTATGATATTGATACTAAAAAAGAGCTTCGTTCTAATAAATGGAATAAAGATTTTTCTTTAGCACCAGCCTCCTGGTTAGGGGAGTATTGCAAAAAAGATGTGTATTACACAGGAAAGTTATATAAAAAGTGTAAGGCGTATGTATCAAATTGGCGGCTAGAGAAAGTGGTAAATCTACAAATAGAATTAACTAGGGTTTTATATAAAATGGAGCGTAGAGGAATACTAATAGATAGCAATTATGCACAAAACGTTGACCAATTATTAGAAGACAGGTTAAAGGTTGTAAAGGAAGAAATATTAACTATATCAGGTAAGACAGAAGAAGAGTTTAATATTTCAAGTCCACAACAAATAGGACAAGTTTTCAATAATATGAACCCCCCAATACATTCTTCAGTAAAAACCCCAAAGGGGGAAGAGTCTTGGGGAGAAGCCGCCTTAGTAAATACTAATCATAGAATGGCAGGCCTGCTTAGGCAATATAGAACGTTAGCTAAACTAAAGTCTACTTACATAAAGCCTTATTTAGATAAAGATATAGAGCATACACAATTTCAAAATTGGGGTGCAGCTACAGGTAGATTATCTAGTGCTAACCCTAATTTACAAAATATTCCTAGAAATCATTTTAAATTAGAAGAAAAACAACTTTCTGAAGAAGACATAGAGTTAACTAGAGAAAAAATAGCATCTTTGATTGGTCCAAAGGGTATATCAATGGATGAACGTTTATCTAATGATGTAGTTTCAACGTGGGCATTCATTGGGGACGAGTTCTACAAAGAAGAAAACAACAAAGATATTTCAATACGTAGATTATTTGTACCAAGACCAGGGTATCGTTTGGTTGGTTTCGACTATTCTCAGATGGAAGTTAGAGTTTTTCTTTCATATTTTAGGTATTTATATGACGAAAAAGGAAATAATGTGGGTATTAATGACGAAATCGACAATATTATAAACAAAAGTGATGTTGATTTTCATAGTGAGGCCGCTAAGTTGGCTTTCAAGGTTGATGAAGACCATGCACGTTTCAAAGAATATAGACAGGCTGCTAAAGCAATAACGTTTGGGACTATATATGGAATAGGTAATAAGAAGTTGGCACAACAAATTAACACAACTCCACAAGAAGCAGGGGCATATAAGAAAAGTTATTTTGAAGGCATGAAGGGTGCAAAGCAATTTATTGAAGATGTGTCTAAAAAGATATTCTACACCTCATCTACAAAGGTAGGTGGTGATGGGAGAACAGGGTTTGTTAGGAATAAGTATGGAAGAGTCTACCAATTGAATCGTGACTTTGCATATAAGGGGGTAAATTATTTAGTTCAAGGTACTAGTGCAGATTTATTATCTGAAAGAATGGTAGAGGTTGATAAATACTTAGATAATAAGAAAAGTAATTTGCTACTACAAGTACATGATGAGATTATATGTGAAATTCATGAATCAGAATTAGAAGATGTGCCGCATAAGATTAAGGAACTTCTTATGACCAACACGTTAGACATACCCTTAGAAGTTGATATGGAGCTATTAAACCCATCCTGGGCAACTAAGTCAGCCTTACAAGCTCCAACAAAACAAGTAGAAGATGATTGGATTGATTGGGATAGTGTTCCGGAAAATAATATATAATAAAGAATATGAAATTCAATGAAGACAGAATTTTAGCTGAGGTTAAGAAATACATAGGTAATACTTATGGGCAACATTATAGTGAAGGGGATGTCCAAACATTAGATTTCATAGAATCATGTGGTGATGCAAAGGCTTTTTGTAGAAGTAATATTTTAAAGTATGCTTCACGATATGATAGAAAAGGAACACCCAGAAAAGATATACTAAAAATAATACATTATGCAATTCTACTATTGCATTTTTATGATAAGGAGACTAAGAGTGAAAACTAAAATTAATATTGATGATTTTAAAAGGGGCGTAATTGATGCCGCAAGATATATGTCAAGAGGAAATACTGACGATGAATTAAGTGACAAAAGGGATGAACAATCAATAAAACGCTTTGTTTTAGACATTGCGGGAAATGATACCTCTACTTCTTATACAGAGGGCTTTGAGTTTGGGGTAGAATTGACAAGAGATGGAGGCATTATTGAAACCGAAGAAGAAAAAGATGAAGCTAGATTTTTGATGCAAAATGGTGCCGAGCATTTGTTTGATGAAGACTTAATTTCTCAAATAAAAGCGGAAGACCAATCAACAGAAGAAGGGTTTTGGGATAATAGACCTGACATTGATAATTTATTAGATGGCAAAGGAGAAAAAGATGAGCGAAGTTGAAAGACCAAAATATAGCATAACGAAGAATTTTTCGTTCCCGTTAGATAAGAACAATAGATTTGGTGGATACCATAAAACAGAGTTAACAATCCCTGAGATTGACCCTAACTTTCCATTAGACCAACAATTGGACGATGCTTTTGTAAAACACGTTCAAGAGGCATCAAACTATTTAAACGAAGAGTTAGATAGGCAAATTATGGAAATAAAAGGATTAGATAAAGAAGAATGAGTTATGACACACCAAACACTTTTTCAATTTTAGAAGCACTATTGGTAGAAAAAGAACTAGTAGGTGAAAAGAGAGGGATTGAAAAACGAAACATAGATTGGTGGGACATGTTGTCTAAAGACTCTATTTTTAAAATAGATGAGGCAATTAACTTAAGAGAAAACCCAAAATTATTTGTTGAATTAATAAAATCCGCAGCTATAAGTTTAGCGTGGGCAGAAGATATATATAAAGGACAAGATGAAAAAAGAAGCGAAAGAATTAATAGAGAGTCTTAAAAAGACAATGAAGCTAGACGTAATGTCTGGGGACTCAGAAGAAGTAGCATACGATAGGATACCATTTGAGATACCTAACTTAGATAGAATGCTAGGGGGTGGAATACCCAAGAAAAGATTTACACTAATCAAAGGTAACTCTAATGCAGGGAAATCTTTTTTAGCTTCTCAAGTAGTTGCTAAGGCACAACAAAGTGGTGGAATAGCCGCTTGGATAGATTCAGAGTTGTCTTGGGATGCAGCTTGGATGGAGAAATGTGGCGTTGACACGTCATCTGTTTTACTAGTACAACCTTATACAGGTGAAGAAGCTATGAAGGGTGTATTTAGTTTTTTAGAAGCTGGGGTTGATGTAGTAGTTCTAGATAGTATAGCTGGTTTAATTCCTTCAGATGTTGCTGAGAAAGTTCAAGAGGGGAATTTTAGTTATAATCCAATGGCGTGGCAAGCAAGATTCGTTACTCAAAGTATAGGTAAGATAATGGCTTATTTGAAACATGGCTCCGCTTTTGTGGCTATCAATCAATTGAGAGAAAACTTAGCAAGTATTTATGCACCAAACACCACACCAGGTGGTCATGGACAAACATTTTTTTCTCATTTAATTTTAAACGTGAGAAGGGGCCCATGGATAGAAAATACTATTGATGGCGATAAAGTTAGAGTAGGTTTTGAGATGAAGATTGAAATGGATAAGACTAAAGTAGGTGGTGATAGTTGGGCAAACACCACTGTGCCCTTTACCGTTGAAGGTGGTATAGATGTACTAGAAACCTTTATTAGAGAAGCAATAGATAAAGATATAATAAAGAAAACTGGTTCTTGGTATTCTATTGGGGATATTAGGGTTCAAGGAATGAATTCATTAAAGGACGCTATAAAAGAGAACGAAGAACTATTAGCACAAATACAAGATGACTTTACCTCCAACAAGTAATACACAACAAGAAATAATAATAGCAGAATACCTAAGTGAAATTGGGTTTAGGTATACACAACAAGAATTTTTTCCTCCGTATAAGGTAGACTTTTATATAGAAGATATAAATACAGCTATAGAAGCTGATGGGGTATATGGGCATTTATCTAAAAGGGATAAAGCTCGTGATAAAATCTTGATAGAAAAATATAAAATTGAAAATATTATTCATATTAAGGAACGAACTAAACCAACAATACAAAAGGCGTTATGGCAGGAATTAAACAAATAATTGAAAATAACAAAAAGAAAAAATCCCCTAAAGATAAGTGGCTTGTAAGCATAATAAACGAGCATCTTACAGAGATAGATAGTCCCCCAAGAGGTGGGGTTTTTCATCCATCGGCTTTAGGTAACCCTTGTGATAGATATTTGTGGTTATATTACAACGCTAAAATACCAGAGCAAACTTTAGAGCCTAGAATAAAAAGAATATTTCAGAATGGTAATTTTTTAGAAGACCGTGTTGCTTCTTGGTTGACTGACCTAAACATCCTTCTAGATAGAGAGGTTTCTTTGAAACAAGATATTCCTCCTATTTCTGGAAGAATGGACTTTCTAATAAAACATTTAGAATATGGCGAGCTTCCTGTGGAATTGAAATCAATAAACAAATTTGGTTTTACTCAACTTTCCGCACCAAAAGACGAGCATAATATACAAATTCAAATGTATTTAAATATGGCTGGTTATGACCATGGAACAGTTTTGTATGAGTGTAAAGATGACCAACATCTAAAAGCTTTTTTGGTAGAGCGTAATGAAGAAGTTTGGGGAGACATTTTAAAAAGGTGTTTTGATATTCAAGAAATGGCTATAATGCCTACTAAATGTGAAGGTGCATGGTATTGTGCTTGTAAAAAGGTAAAAGGGGGAGAAGATGAGTCCTAATGAAAGTATTATTGGGTCTATAAATAAAGTAGATAATTTTATAGGTAGTTTAAATTTACCTCGTATAAATATAGATTTAAAAGAAAGAGATGATTTAGATTTCTCAAAATTAACTCATTATGACAACAAAGAGATAGAAGATTTCTTGGCTATATATGGTGGTTATAAAGCTTACTTAGAGATTAAGACAACCCAAATAGAATCTAAGCTAAGTGTTTTGAAAGCTTCCTTTGAAGATTTATATAGCATTCAATCACATAAGGTGGTTAGTATGCACCGGGGTGGTAGAAAGCCTACTAAAGAAGAGATTAGAGGGCAAATTATGGCAGACAATAATGAGTTAGCAGAGCTAAGTAAAGAGATAATAGAATTAGATGCTATTTTAAAAAGAGAATTAGGATTATTGAAAGCTTATGACACTTTCTATAGTACGGTAAGTAGAATTGTTACTCTTAGAACGCAAGCGAATTGAAAAATATTAGTATAATGAATTATGAAGCATTATATAGGATTTGATACATCAAGTTTTGCTATACATGCAGCTATTATTGATGAAGAAGAAAAGTTAGTAGAGTTGTTAAAGTGGGACTGTAATAAAAAAGCAAAGTTCGAGGAAAGGTTTCCTGAGCTTATTACTAACTTTAATAATGATGTACAATCATTAAAAGGTTATAAAGCGTCTTTAGAGAACGCAATACCCGTTAGAAATAGTAGAGCGTACACCATAACAGCTAGAGTAGTAGGTGCAGTTTGGGCGTTACTCGCAACAGCCGATATACGAACAGAATTTGTGCATCAAGCGACCTGGAAAAAAGTATGTTTAGGGAATGGTCAATCTAAAAAAGACGATATAATGAAATATGCAATAGAAAAGTGGGGAGATAATTTCCCAGAACAAGATTACGCTGATGCAATTTGTATAGCGTTATGGAACAAGAGGAGGTTGGCATAATGTTAGGTGGTGGACTAAGTAAAGTAGTAAGAGGATTTCAAATGTTTTTTCCTGGTAAGAAGGAAGAAACTAAAAGAGAATATAAAGACAAGTTTCCTAAGAAACTACCTACTCTTGAAGATGTAAAAAAAGAGTATGGAGCAGTGGTTTGGTGTAAGTTTGCGAAATGTGGTAGTAATCAAGAGGTGAAAAACCTACAAAGAACTACTGGGAGCCTACTAAAAAGAACAAAATACACTCCAATTATAGAACAAGAGCACATTTGGACCGGAGTTTGTACTAGAGGTGAGATAGGAATGCAATTCAATGAAATAAGATTGCCCGGTGGGGCTAAGGTGAAGGTTCCAAGTTGTTACACAGCACATACAGATAAAACAGGTTATTGGGATTTCTCTCAATTCCTAAACTCAGATGGAAGTCCATTAGGAGGAAACATAGATTCACAACATGCATCGGACGATGGATATGGTGTAATGGACTCAAATAACATATACGAATAAAATGCCTAAACAATTTCCAGATTCAATAAAATTAAAAGCTATGGAGCTATTTCTTGAAGGAGAACTAACTGCAAAACAGATTGCAGAAGTTGTTTCTACACAAGGGCATGTAGTGTCCCCACCTACTATTTATATGTGGGCGAGAAAAGAAAAATGGGGAGACCAAAAAATACAAGAGTATGTTGATAGCCAAACTGACGTAGCTAGAAAAAAGGCTAGAGATTATTCTGAAATCCAAGAAGACCAGATGAATCAATATACTGATTTAGCTACCAAGGCTAATGCAGAACTTAAGGGTTTGACTTTTGATAGAGCCCTAGATGCTACAAGAGCTGCGGATATAGCCATAAAGGGGCAACGTGAGGTCATGCAAGGGATGATAAATATGAACTTTGTAAATGATATTATGGCAGTGTTGATTGACGAGATAAATGATGCCGATACTCTACAAAGAATTGCTGCAAAATTAAAAAGCGTTTACATGATTCATGAGGATTCTTAAAAGTGGCAAAAGAAGTAGTAAATATTCAAGATGCATTTAAGGCTTTATCTACTGGGTTAGAGAAGCAAAAGCAACATGACGTAGGGTCTTTTAGGGAGTTTATTGAAAACATATGGGCACACTCATATGATAACCCAGAGTATTTCAAAGCATGGCATGTATCTTTATTAGCAGAAGATATTGAAGAATGTTTAGAAACAGGCTTAAACTACGTAGGTATATTACCTCGTGGGCACTTTAAATCTACTATATTAGGACACGCATTTAGTGTATGGAGGTTATTGTCTGCACCCAGAGATATGTCCATACTTTACTTGTCTTATAGTGATGGTATGGCTAAATATCATATTGCGGAGATAAATAAAACTATTACACGAAATCCTATTATCCCAGAGATACTTATAAATAGAAGTCCTAAAGCAGATTACTCGGCTAGATTTTATAAGAACAACCAACCTATGGAAATTATGCATGGTGGGTTGTTTTCTTTCAAACGAGGAATGCATGTCAATGGTGCTTTAGTTGCTGATGACGTATTGAGAGACCCGGAGAACCCTTTGAATATGGGACAGATAACTAAAGTAGAAGACCACTTTATGACAGAGTCTATGTTCATACCATTGAAAGAAGCTCCAGTTATTGTTGTAGGAACACCTATGATGCCAGGAGATATACTTGCTAAACTACAAGATGATGAAAGATTCAAGTCTAGGGTTCTTCCTGCATTAGACCCTGTACCAGGCAGAAGAGTTTTAGCACCGGAGATAATGAGTGAGAAATATTTATTAGCTCAACAGAAGGCAAGACCTAAATCCTTTGCTTCAGAGTTTATGTTAGTCCCTCACTTTGCTACTGAGTCGTATTTTAATGAAGAAGATATTGTAAAGTGTGAAGATGAGATGTTACGTTCTGCACCAGCTTTAAAAGAATATAAAGATTGGGAGACAAGCGATTTATTTTTTGGAGGATTTGATGTAGGTAAAAAAAGACACCCTTCACATTTAGTTGTATTTAGAAAACGAGGAGATAAGATTGAACAAGTGCATTCTTCCTTTTTAGATGGTTGGAGTTACTCAGACCAAATAGAATATTTGAATGAAGTAGCAGATAATTTTAACCTAACTTCCGGTTATATTGACAACACTAGAGGGGAATTAGAAGACCGTGGATTAGACACAAGATGGTTGGCCATGAATTTCACAAAAAAATCTAAAAACACCATGGCTTCGGTCTTTGAAAATTATGTCCATTCAGGTATATTAAAACTAATCAAAGACGAAAGACAAAAGCAGCAAATCTTGTCTGTAAGTAACGAATTGAAGGCTCCAAACACACCGATGGGACATGGGGATGCCTTTTTCTCAATTGCGATGGCTTTACAGGCTGCTCATAACACTGGCAATAAGTATGTAGACTTAGGCAGTGCGACTGATTGGTTTAATGCGGTGAGTCCAGGGGAGACCCCTGAAAGTCAAAGAGAAGGGACGGATGGGCAAAAAGGGATGAAACCCCAACCAAATCCGCTACAAATGGAACCTTTAAATGAAATCCAAAGGATGGAAAAGGCTCCAAACCCACAATGTAAAGAATCGGTTTGCAACTCAAATTTTTGGGTTCCAGAACGAGGACTTTGTATATATTGTGGCTATCGCAAATAGGAATTAATAATAGGAGAAATAAATAATGATATTAAAGGACAACGCATCAACACGCACTACCATTGAACCCATCATCTCAGAACAAGCAAGAGTTATTTTAGGGCATAGATATTTATTGAAAAACAATAACAACGAACCTATAGAATCCCCTAAAGAACTTTTTATACGTGTAGCAAAAGCCATAGCAAGTATTGATACTACCTATGGGAAATTACCCGTTGACGCAAAACTCGTTGAAAAAGACTTTTATTATATGATGTCTAATTTAGAATTCATCCCTAACTCACCAACACTAATGAATGCTGGAACAGAGCAAGGAACTTTATCTGCATGCTTTGTGTTACCTTTAGAAGATAGCATGGAAGGTATTATGAAATCAGCAACAGATGCAGCTATGGTACAAAAGTTTGGAGGTGGAACAGGGTTTTCTCTTTCAAAGCTTCGACCAAGAGGTGCATCTATAAAATCTACACATGGTATTGCATGTGGCCCAATAGAAGTATTAAAAACTCTATCAAGAGTATCTTCTATGATAACTCAAGGTGGTAAGAGAGATGGTGCTAATATGGCTGTTATGTCTGTGTATCACCCTGATATATTAGAATTTATTGAATGTAAAAAAATTGAGGGGGATATACATAACTTTAATATTTCCGTGGGTGTTGATTCTACCTTTATGCAGCTTGTTAAGAATGATATGAATTACTCATTAATAAACCCTAAAGATAATACCGTAGTAAAACATGTAAGTGCTAGAGAAGTATTTTCTAAGATTGTTGAAGGAGCTTGGAGAAATGGTGAACCGGGAATGATTTTCTTAGACCAAGTAAATAAAGACAATCATGTCCAAAAAGAATATGGCGAGATGATTGCTACTAATCCTTGTGGAGAGCAACCTCTTTTACCAAATGAATCTTGTAACTTAGGTTCTATAAACTTAGCAAAATTTTACC
>Ga0098061_1000843_pt1 | contig 15161 bp, 4 predicted proteins | sample 22_taG_FD_92579 | JGI IMG/M metagenome (GOLD analysis project Ga0098061, IMG submission 92579) | Marine viral communities from the Subarctic Pacific Ocean - 22_ETSP_OMZ_AT15343 metaG | ecosystem: Environmental > Aquatic > Marine > Oceanic | place: Subarctic Pacific Ocean | collected 2015-01-20 | reverse complement strand
CATAGTAAATAAATCTACATCTAAAAATAATTACTTCAATCCTACTAGTGAAAAATATATCTTAAGTGCTTTGGTGAAGACAAGCTAGTCATGACAGAATTATACGATAGACATGGCGAGCCCCTTAGGAAGTGGTATTCTCGAAAAATCAAGAAACCATATATAAACGAAGGCGAAGACCAAGTCTGCATCAATCTGTACACGCCAATTATAGAAAGAGAATTAGACCTTCAGGATTATGCACCCCAAGAACTACGTGATGCGGCGCTTGACTTAATACTGGATTTTTACGGTAAAGAGCGCACAGTCGGCGGCCCCGTAAACTTGCCTTTGGCCTCTGTTGCACGAGATGTATTTTTCCCGAAGCGCCCTCTTTCAAGTCCGATTATAAAATTTAGTGTCCCACAACTTGCACTAGATACCCTCACATCGGACATCAATCCCCCGGTCACCGGCGAAATTGTTCAAATAAAAGTCAAGCGAATAAAAAAGTTTTTAGATCAAACAGCAACCTCATTTAAAGTATATGAGCAACAACTTAAGTTCTTTGACGGCTCTATCTCACCTCATATTAATTTTATAGATTTATTAGATAAGACAAGACTATTCTTCTCTAATTTGGAGAATTTTGTAGAGTTTAATGGCTACTCCCTGCAGGACTATGACATAATCAATATAGGGATAGACACAAACACATACCAGGTCACAGGCGCCTTCTTGACTGATTCGGATCTGAAGCAAATAGGGTTGCCCCTCGGCCGAGAATATTATTTTTCCACCTTAAAGCAGGGTTCCAATAAATATGTGGTTGAGATTATTTCACACTTTAACGTTATTTTGGGTAAGAGGCACTCTCAAATTAACTGGACCCAGTTTTTAGATGCCTTCTTATCAGACACAGGTATCGTAGTCAATTTCTTTGGGCGGCCCCGAACAAACACAGAGGCTCATAAAATTCTTGAATTAGGAGCCGCCGGCCCATTTGGCCCTGTTGCGCTTACGCAGGCTGACAGAGAAAATATACAGCAATCCATTAATGACAGGAACACACAGAAGCGCGCATTTGATCAAGCAGAGAAGAGATTCCGTGATCTCAACACATCTCTCCAGAACAGACTAGACAAAATCGTGGGAGAAATCCAAAATATGGTCAACGAGGCGGACAAGATATCCGCGATCTTAAATAAATATAATGTTGGTACCCTGGTCGAAGCGGCATTAGAGTGTTTACTTTATAAGACAGGGGCCAACGGCGCCGTTCCTGACTTTATTCCTGGGATTAATCCCTTAGCGCCCGTCCCGCCACGGATCTCTCTTAAATTTCCGGCCATAGATTTTAAATTGCCAATTATCAGTGTTAACAAAGCGCTTCAAGTTCAGATAGAAGAGGGTCTAAAGCGCGCCGCTCTTAGTGCCGTAATGGGGTTGATACAGACAATCGCCGATCTAATCAGACAAATTTGCCTGATGGAGCCCTCCGAAAACGATGTACCAGCCACTCCGCCTCAGAATATTATATGGCCCCCAGGATCCGGACCAAATAATCCTCTTTACGATTGTTATGCAGACTTTGGGTTTTTATCGAATGAGGTTCTGGAATTCCCGGTTGGGACAGCGCCCGTATCTCTCCTGGAATCTTACTTAAATGCCTTTGCTCCGTTGATTACAGCCAGAGAGTTATGTGACCTTTTCGGCGGCATTGCCTCGCCTAATGTGTTTCAGGTAGCCAATAATCTGATTGATGCGCAGTTTCCGGACATCAGGTCACACTTCCCAGACAGCGAAGCGATTGAACAGTTCTTTTTGTGTTTGGGAGAGTTGGTGGATCCTTCGTATTGTCAGGGTGTTTATAATGATGTAGTACCGCCACTCCCCGACGTCGATCCTTGCACCATCGAAGATGTTGCGCCGTTTCAGGATTTAGTAGAACTTCTTGAAAACCTTGAAGATTTATACAACGCACCAGATATGTCCTGCGGCGCCGGCATTGTGCCTGCCCTTAACGATATAGCATCTTACAACCATGCAGTAATGAACTTAATAGACTCAATCCTATCTCCGGTCCAGCAAACCTTCGTTAACGATCTGGGGAACTTTAAGTCAATAATTCTACAACCCGCGCCCCTCTCGACCGCAGATCAACTGCTGCTTGACGAGCACGAAGAATTGCTTTCTTTCCTGTCCCCTCCCGAACTCAGCGAGGAACAAGCCGCGGAGGCCACGGAAGCCGCCGACTTTTTTCAGAACTTGATCCCCACTGCTGTAACGGATACAATAACCTCTGTTGGAAACACGGTCACGGCGTTGCAAAATATTGCGACAAGAGGAATTAATGACAATTTACAGAGAATCCTCGCCGAACGCGGCCAGGTCGTTGCCCCTAAGACTCGTGAGTTCTATCAGGCAATTGAGAATAACTTTGATACCAGTCTCCTTTTGGAACAAGACCCCTTGGATTTGACACCCGACGAGGCTGCAACTTACTATTCTTTCTTGTCTCGTGTTGTTACTGGAGCGGAGACCTGGACATTTGGAAGGATAATCACTTATATTTTACGCGGCGGCAAGTCAGATATTGTTCGTATCTATAATAACTCGGTGGCCCAGTCGAATATCGCACAGAGCGATCTGACATATGGTTCAAGTGGACCTCAGCAAGTAATCCCAGACCGGAAAGTTGAGGCCGGCCTGTTCCGCAATTTTGCCCTATCATACGCTTCGAGTGTATTAGGTAATGATAAGAGCCCAACAACCGCCACATTCATAAAAAAATACTATCCCTTTGCTTATTTTTCCTTAATCAACCTGTTAGCGTATCGCACGAGTAATTCAGAACTTTTTAATGCCGATGAGATGGAAGCTTTAAGTCTTTTTCCACGAGTGTGCGAAGACGGCTCAATCAGCAACGCAGATCTGCTTGACATAAACAAGATCAAACAAGAGGCTCTCCAAGAATTTGTAGATAACTCTTGTATAGATCGACAAACAGAAATGGGCCCCGTCCGCGACGCAGGAATCATGGCTCTGGTTAACGCCTATTTGCAAACCATTGTTGTCGACCTGGTGCTTAAAAACATCTTTTTAGTGAATAAATTTGGAATAGGGTATCTAGCAGATAGCGCAGAAATTATTAATGAACTGTTATATCAGTCTACCCATCGGATTGTTAATTACATTGCTGGAATTGACTCCGCCGGCGTGACATATGAATTTCCAGAAATTGTTAAAAAAGGTGCAGCCGTCACAGTAAAGAAAATAATTAATCGTAATCCCGAGACGTTTGCGTTGCCCATTGGGGAACTGACGGTGCTCCAACAGAACTTCATTCAGGAAAATGCAATTGACGGTAACATAGAGTTGGTGTCGATTGATGATCCTGAATTACAGGAGATCTCTCTTAGGTATCTTTTTGAAACCCGAATTCAGGCGGCCGCTGAAAAGATTAGACAATTTTTTGATATACCGTATGATAATACTATCGAGGCATACCTAGATGCTGGTATACCCCATACCGAGATACCAGATTTCAGGTGCGCTATAGATGACTCCTCGTACTTCCTTATTAAATACGCGCAATCCTCGACCGATGTTGCAACTCGCGTTCTTTTGACCAGCGGCCCCGATCCAGAGAACCCCGAACCCGGCTCAACTTCAGACACCGCAAACAGGGACTTCTTTACTTTGTTTAACTATATCCATGACGGAAAGTCGGTCCGAGACCTGTATCTGACGGAGGAGGGATTTGTTGAAACGGCGACTGGACAGAAAGTACAAAATGAAATTGATGCCATTCTAAAATATGGAGCGCTCGTCATGGAGCGCTATGTCAGGGTAAAGTTTGACGCTGCTGCATATGATCAGTTTCTGGTGGATAATCAGAACACTTTGCTGGCTCATTTTATGACACAATTGGGTTCAATCAAAGAATTTTTTGCCGACGAGGTACCTCTTGGTGCCAACATACCAGTTGCCCAAGCTTCTGGGCCCCTCGAGCCGGTCTCGGATTCCTCCTCAACGCCGCATACAGCGCCGGTCTCGGAATATATAATCGGTTTCGAGCAGTTCACCAAAATGTTCCGTGACCTCCCGGAGTGGTTAAGTCTTGCTCAAGGTGGCGGCATTCTCCCTCTGCCTTTCTACCTCGCAGGTTACTCTGTTTACCACAACCAGAGCGACGCCTACCCCCGGGGCGACACGAAGAATCCATTAGAGGTAAGAATGTACGTCGGGGACCCTGACTTTGATTCCTCGACCCCAAGCAACCTTTCGGACTATGATTTAATCAAGGGGTGGGCCGACGCAATAGGAAATATTCGAATAGTTTCAAGAACGAAAGGCGCCGAGATCGAAATCGGCGGCGGTAACTCCAGTCCCTCGGAGGAAGCCTCCATGGGTAACGTGGGCTCTGGCACCCAATACGGCATGACTACATCTGCGCTCGAGTTGTTCGACGAACTCGATGTTTATGAGAACTTTGGGTTGTTCAGCCTCCTCGGTGGGAATAGGCTTCTTCCGGATTTTGATCTTCGGACGATGCTCATCACTGGCGAGGGCGACACGATGATCACTACGTCTTTAGTCCCTCTGAACGACCCAGAGTATGGTGGCGCTGCTTATGAGCACTATGGATTCCTCGACACCGGGCAGCTAGCGGAGACCTATACGGTCCGGGAGGCTATAGCGTGGCTCCCGTGGAGGCTTTGGGACGAAGGCGAAGAGAACTGGATCGAAATGTCCGACGCGACCCAGGAGGCGATCGATGCGGCCAACACCGGTCTCATCCAAGACAACGCGGGCATTGGACTACAGGGTGTTGGTCAATCCACAGCAAGAACGCTCGCACCAGTAGAAAGAAAACATAGCAAAGGAAACTGGTTATTTAACATTGGGCTCTTTAGTGATGCAAAGTTCGGTCCGCTAACCCTAGATGTCGTAGATATCGACTCTCGGAACCTGAATCAACAAAACCGCGAACTTATAGCCCAGTCTAAGAATTTTAAAATTGTGGCACTGAGGCACAGGCCTTTTGACGAACCGGAAAGAACATTCTTAACTATTAGACGCAAGGGGGCCGAAGGCTATAACGATGAGACAGCCCGCGGCGGCTCGTACTCCTCAGTAGACTTTTTCAGTGGGGATTTCGACAATGCTGACGAAGATGCAGCCAACTATGAAACTATGAAAGGTCTCTTTGCTGCATACCCGAATGAGGTTGCTCTGCTCGACGCGCTCGGAACCTTAAACACTGCACTTCTTGATAGACCAGATGACGACGACACCGCCTCCTCTTCCGCCGGAGTGACCCCCGTCGGCTCGCATGCAAGCCACTACCAGGCGGCCCCAGCGCCCGCCGGAGTGGCAACAGCATACATTCAGGAAATGTTTACGACCATGTTTCCATCAGTCTTCTTGGGTTCTCGCATTGCTTATTTGACTCCATCTCGCGAGTCCTCCGTCTTCGACGATCCCTCTGATCCGATAAGTTCTTTTCTGGGAACAGCAAACTCGGACACAATTGCTGATAGTCATAAATCATTTTTTGCCTATGGGACAGGAAACAATACATTTGCCCATATAGCAACAGACAAAAAGTACCTTAAGGATATCTCGGCTGAGATCTTTGACGGCGAAGCCTTTGAAGCCTTTGTAAATCAAGCAGGAGCGCTCTCGCTAGACTCTTTCGCACGTTATATGGAAGAAATTTATCTTTCACAATATGACGACATGCTGATGGGTCTGGCATCCCAGCTGCAATCGGTTTTTGGCCCGAATAAAATAATAGATTTAAACAAAATTCTACAGTACCTGTATATTGGTGGAGAATTAACCACGTATTATTCTTTGTTTCAACAGGAGGATATGTTTACTGATACCAAACAGACTCTCCTGTTGGCATTACAAGCAGCATTTGCGGGTAGCGACTACACTGCTACAAGTAACTGTGATGTTAGTGCTCTTCAAAATGTTATGCTTAACGGAGCCTCAAGCGCGCTCTCTGGCTTTGGAAGCGTAGGGAGTTCATTTATGAACCGTATGCTAAAGGATACGCCCAAACACATACTTAAGGGCCTTGTAGAGTTGACAGAGCCTCATGTGATAGTAAGCAAGGTTGTCGAAGACGCATCCAGACAAACATTCCAGGGCATCGAACAGGCCGAACAAATGATCCAATCAGCGAATCAGTTTGCTAACATTCTTGGGAATCTCCCCGAAGGAAGTGTACAGTTAAGGCCCTCGGCATGCGATGAAGAATTGGGGCTCGGTGCATCAGCACAACTCCCATCGCTCCCCGAACTACCACCCGGCGTCGAAAATTTGCCAACGCTTGACGATCTTTTGGAAACGATTCGTTCTGCAATAGATAATAAGTGGCTCCCGGGCTTCCCGGCAACGATGAAACCAAAAGTGGATAAAAAGAAGGGAATTATTCTTGAAGGAAGCCTTCCATATACTCTCTTCTTACCACCTATTACTCCGTTTGGGATTTTGTATCTTCTGCTTAGGCTTGGAGAATTTGGCCAAGAAGAGATACCCTTAGCACAAGAAGATGACTGCGAATAATGTTTTGTTACTATTTATAAAAGGTACTAGTAAATCATGATTGGATATTCTCCCAAATTTCCCCTTCAAATAGATAATTATGTGGGCGCCTACGCCGTGACCGCTACATTGGCAGAAGTTGCAAAACAAAACTTTATCAATCTAATGTTAACGGCACCTGGAGAAAGGATAATGGATATAAATTTTGGGGTTGGATTGCGCCGATACCTGTTTGAGCAAAATACTCCGGGCCTGCATACACAGATAAGCAGGGATATTTCAAGCCAGACGGAGACCTATCTTCCTTTTATTGAACTAGAAAAAATTGTGTTCAATCAAAGTCAAGTCATCGGCGGGTTTGAAGATCAGATACTAGAGATATCCATCAGTTATTCAGTTCCGTCTATAGGCGTATCGGATAGCGTTTTGATTGGTATTTCCTCATGATATGGATAGGAGTATAAACCATGGCTGATGATCGAAGCAATAATAGTAAAAAACAATTAAAAGTTATTAATTATGGCGGCCGCGACTTTTCGTCAATTCGCAGTAACCTGTTAGACTACGTTAAGAGATATTATCCTAACTCTTACAAAGACTTCAACTCAGCCGGCTTTGGGTCCATGATGTTAGACACAGTTTCATATGTGGGAGATGTGTTATCTTTTTATATGGATTACCAGCTAAATGAGACATTTTTAAACACAGCGACCGAATATGACAATGTTGTCAAGATCGCTAGACAGCTGGGGTATAAATATGCTGATTCTTTTTCCTCAACTGGAGAAGCACAGTTCTTCGTTTCTATTCCTGCAACATCAGCCGGCGCCCCCGATGATAGTTATCTGCCGGTATTGCAGGCCGGCTCACTCTGTACTACGTTGGGGGGCCAAAATTTTACATTAATCGAGGATGTAAACTTTGCAGATCCGGCAAACCAGATAATCGTTAACAAAATAAACGAATCGACAGGCGCAGCCACCGAGTTTGCGGTTAAAGCAGTTGGTACAGTCATCTCCGGCCGCCTTACAACACAGGCCGCCGAGGTCCAAGAGTTTGTAAAGTTCAGAAAAATTGAATTGACAGACCCCAATCCCATAGAGATCCTCTCGGTGTATGATTCCCTCGGCCACCGGTATTATCAGGTAGACCACTTAGCGCAAGAAATCGTCTTTAAATCCCTCAGGAACACAGGTACGGATAAAGCAACGGTTGCGTCGATACTTAAAGCAGTCCCCGTAACTCGTAGGTTTGTTTTGGAAAGAGACAGAAACTCTGCATATCTTCAGTTTGGGTATGGTTCCGAAAACGAACTAACTAATGAATCTATAACAGACCCCAGCAAAATAACCCTGGAACGCCATGGCCGTGATTATATAACACAGCCTAACTTTGACCCTACTAATTTAACTGAGACAGATAAGTTTGGTGTTGGGCCCTCTAACACACGGCTGACAATTGTCTATAGAGTGAACGACAGCACGGATGTCAACGCTGCAGCAAACACAGTAACTCAGGTAGCCATTCCACAAATTAAATTTAACAACGCCCAATCACTCAACCCAACGACTCGGTCCTCAGTAGTTTCATCACTAGAAGTAAATAATGAAAATCCAATCGTCGGCGACATTGAGATCCCCACAGTAGAAGAATTAAAGCAGAGAGTATTTTCCATGTACTCGGCCCAAAACCGCGCAGTCACTATTCAGGACTATGAAGCAATTGCATATGGGATGCCCCCTAGTTTTGGCGCCATCAAGAAGTGCTCCTTCGAAAGAGATTTTGATTCTTTTAGGAGAAACTTAAATATGTATGTTATTTCGAAAGATCTTAGTGGCTATTTGACCACCACAACAGCAACTATTAAAAATAATTTAAAAACTTGGATCTCTAACTATAAAATGATTAATGATACTATTGATATTCGGGACGCCAAGGTGGTAAATTTTGGAATTAATTTTTCTATCGTGGCAGACTATGAAGAAAATCGATTTGATATTTTAAGTTTAGCGACCCGTCGTCTTAAAAATTATTTTATAAACCAAGAGTACGATATTGGAGAGGCGATATACGTGGTAGATCTATACAAGGTGCTACAAAGAGTACCGGGCGTAATAGATGTTCTAGACATCAAGATCTTACACCGCCAGGGGGGTAATTACTCGGAGACTAATTTTGACTTCGATGCAAATCTGTCAGTAGATGGTCGCTACCTAAAAAGCCAAAAAGATACAATCTTTGAACTCAAATATCCAAGTACGGATGTACAAGGAAGCGTTACATAATGGGAATCTTAAGATATACAGCAAGCGCCGACAACACAATAACAAACGCGTTTAATTATACTTTAGAGACGCGCGGCTCAGGCTCGAACATGGGCTATGCAGATTCTCTAGAGATATTTTCCATATATGGCCAGGCGTCCAGTTCGACTGCCGGCAGATCGGAAGAGTTGTCTAGGGCCCTGATCCAGTTTCCCACTGCCCGCATCAGTGCAGACCGCACCGCTAATCGCCTCCCGGCGTCAGGGAACGTTTCTTTTTATCTTAAAATGGCCAACGCCGAGACACCATTTACGCTTCCGCAAGATTTTACTCTTACGGTTGCCCCTCTTTCACGTTCGTGGACTGAAGGCACTGGCCTGGATATGGATGAATATAAAGATTTGGGGTATTCAAATTGGATGTCCGCTAGTTCGACTACTGCGTGGACCTCAGTTGGTGGCGACTATAGAACTGCTTCCAATTACAACGTAACGTTTCCGTTGGGGTATGAAGATTTAGAGGTTGATGTATCCTATTGGGTTGAGGAATGGATAAAGGGCACCTTTGACAATTATGGCTTTGGTATTCACCTCACGGCGAGCGAGGAGGCGTATCACTCAAGTTCTACAGGAGAAAACGACGGCCCCGTTATTCATAACGTTGTCGGCTCGACTGACTCCTATTACACCAAGAAATTCTTCGCGCGCTCCAGCGAGTATTTTTTTAAGCGCCCGGTCATTGAAGCCCGTTGGGATTCTCGAATCCAGGACGATAGAGAAAACTTTATGTTCTCCAGTTCGCTCGCACCTGCCGCAGATAACCTGAACACGCTATACTTTTATAATTATGTCCGCGGCCGCCTAGTAAACATCCCTGCCGCCGGAACAGGAAAGTTGTCCGTGTCATTTTATTCTAGTTCTGCCGGTGTCCCAACCGGGTCCAAGTTAAATATTGCCTTAGGAGGAACAACGGCCGCCAATCTAGACCTTAACACTACTGCTAGTTATGTATCGCCAGGTATTTATTCTTGTTCGGTGGCGTTGACAGCAGCAGGAACACCACTGACAGCGATCCATGATATATGGCACAGCGGCGGAGTGGAGTTTTCCACAGGATCATTCTACCCAGAAAAAATTCCTACATATGATCTCGCGCCCACATTTGATAGGGTTACATCATGTCGTAATCTTAAGAAATCCTATTCGCACCAAGACAACGCGCGCTTTAGGTTCTTCATAAGAAGCAAAAATTGGAGCCCCACGGTCTACACCGTCGCGACAGCCAATAATCCGACCGACATCGTTGTGAGCGCGTCTTATGCGATCCATCGAGTTAAGGACAATTATGGCGCTATTCCGTACGGAACGGGCTCGGATCGAAGCACTTACACTTCTTATGACAAAGACGGAAATTATTTTGATTTAGATATGTCGCTTCTGGAGGCTGGCTATATGTATGAACTTAAATTATCCTACTACAATGATAGTATCGGAGATTGGCAGGAGCAACCCCAAACGTTTAAATTTAGGGTTGATGAATAATTAAAATATGAGTCTTAAGGGATTATTCGATACTGTCGCTGTAACAAAGATAGTTGACAACAAAACACCAGCAGAGATCGGCAGAGTTGTCGAATCTGCTGACTATCATGAAGCGGATATTGTTGACGAGAAGAGGTTTGTACCTCGTATTGATTTTTCTAAGCCTGAAAATTTTGCCAAGTATGGATCCGCACAGCAGTACTACGAAGACTCTTTTAACTATGTTTATTCATCTTACCCCTATGATGGATCGCTGGCAGAAAAAATTCAGTGGAAAAACAGTGGCTCTTATGTAGACCTTTATATTTTTGATCACCAATATCCTCGTACGACTGGGTATATAAACCTGTCTTATGGAGGCTGGGGTACCGCCGCTGATGCTCCTGGCGCCGCCAACAATGGCTACGGGCGCCCTAACACCCTAGAATATATTTCTCTTAATGGTGGTCCAGGCCTAGGTGGAGGAATACAAAACCAATCGGCAAATGTTTGGAATCCGGCAAATAATAGGGAGTCAAATCTGGAGGTCGACCCGACTGAGGGGGTGACTGTTGAGTTTTGGTTAAAGAAGGATGCTTTTGATAATTCGAAAACGTCTAAAGAGGTTGTCTTTGACGTCTGGAATAATGAACTTTCTAGTTCCACCGATTATGGTCGGCTACGTATTGAACTAACTGGCGCCGCCGCCGGAGACCCCACATGGATAGTTACCCTTATGTCAGGCGCCAATGGGTTCCGCTCAAGGATCGGCACCACGACAGTCAGTGATATAACAGATGGTGCATGGCACCACTATGGATTCAGCTTCTTGTCTGCATCGACCGGAGTGACGTCCAAATATTATGTTGATGGCGGCCTTAACACCACAACCACTTTGGGTTCTACCGGGGTGGACAAAATTGGTGGCTCGATGCAGGCCCTTATAGGGGCCCTAATAACATCACCGTCAAGGCCTATATACCATGGTGTGAATATGACGGGTTCAGGAAAGCTCTCTGCATCCGTAGATGAGTTTCGCTACTGGAAAACACAAAGGTCATCTGAAAAAGTTGGCCGCTACTGGTTCTCACAAGTTGGTGGTGGCACAAACACAGACTTGGCCAACACAGACTTGGGAGTTTACTATAAGTTTAATGAAGGCATTACGGGTACTCCTTCCACAGATTCCGTCGTTTTGGATTATTCTGGTCGTGTTACTAATGGAGCTTGGACAGGATATTCCGCCGGCGCGCGCAACACTGGATCGGCTATAGTTTCCGCTAGCGCTGCAACGTTCGAGTTTCGCGACCCGATTATATACCCCACTCATCCAGATGTAGTTGCGAAGCTAGCGTCCTTAAAGTTGTCAGGTTCAGTTCATGATTATAAAAACCCCTCAGAACTATTCTCATTTTTCCCATCCTGGATGCAGGAACAGGACCCAGCAGAGGGCAACGAACTTAAAAAATTAACACAGATCCTATCTAGTTATTTTGATACGCTTTATCTGCAGATAGAAGCCTTTGGTAATGTCCATGATCATGAATATTTAAGTGGCTCTGCCACGCGCGCGAGTACTATGGGGGAGCACCTCTTGGCATCTCGGGGACTTCTGGCCCCGGAGTTGTTTCTGGATGCGGACATTCTAGAGAAACTGGGAGATCGCAGCGAAACGCTACTCTACGAGGACACTTTAACAAACGTTAAAAATAAGATATATCAAAATATCTATAACAACCTTATAAGCATCTACAAGTCTAAGGGAACCCGACAGTCATTCCGAAACCTTCTACGCTGCTTCGGCATCGATGAAAAAATTTATAAACTCAATGTTTATGGAAACAACGTCCAATACGAGGTCCGCAACAACCGTGACCTTTATTCGGCAAACAAGAGGTTTGCTGATTTTAGTGAGGTGACTCGTTTTGAATCGACAGTGTTCCTGACTTCTAGTGCTGCAAACACAAATTCTGTTTCTTACATTTCATCATCGACTGCCTTAACAGGAGGTTTTGCTAGCACACTAGAGACCTACGTTACTTTCCCGGGTAAGCCTACGAGTTACGAAAATGCTTATGAAAACTTTAAGTTTGACCATCTAACTTCGTCTCTTTTTGGGCAGCACACTGTCCGCGCACTCGACCCCGACTCCCTCACATGGGAATCTCCGGACGGAACCAACTTTCAAGTATACGCAGTCCGACCAGAGGTTGGTTCCCCCAATGCTCGGTTTATGCTCTCTAGTTCTGAGGGCGGCTTTATGGGCTCGACCGTCCTTACCTCTTCTTATTATGATGATGTATATGCCAACAGCAATTGGGTGTTTGGTGTTACTCTAAAGCCTCAAAAGTATCCTTTACCGGGCTACGTATTGGGATCCTCCACGACACTGAACGCATCCACATCTTACTACACTGTGGAGTTCAAAGGCGCCCATGTCGAGGCCGGCGAGGTTTTAGACTCATTCATTCTGTCCTCATCTCTCTATGTTGCCGGCGCTAGTGGAGATCCTATTGGTTATGGGTTTCTAACTGGCTCTAAGCGAGTATATGTGGGCGCCCATCGACAAGACTTCGAAGGCACCACTTTACAGCGCGCAGATACCCGCATCGGTTTTTGCAGATACTGGCTAGATGATATATCTCTGACAACTATTGAGAATCATGCCAAGGACGTTACAGGCCATGGCGCGCCCTCACCATCACGAGCAGCGTATCTTTTCGAAGGAAATCAGGCCCTTAATTCAGGCATCTTACAGACTGATACTTTGGCACTAAACTGGGACTTCGAAACTGTAACAGGATCTTCAGCAGCCGGCACATTCTCAGTTCCTGACTTTTCTTCTGGTTCATCGGTTGCCCAGTCTTCACAGTTTGGGTTCTTAGGAGACATTCTGAAAGCGCAGCATACGGGCTATGGATATGGATTCCCAGTAAGCACCACGGCCTCCGTCAGCGCGGACTATGTTTTGGCAGCCGAATTGTTAGACATTGAGCGACTCACCTCCATGGATATGATCTCAGTTCTTAATGAGGCCGACGACGTTGAGTTTACAAGAGAATCACGACCAATTAACTATCTGTATGCCATAGAGAAAAGCATGAATCAATCAATCTCGGAAGAGATGCTTAAGATGTTTTCTGTTGTAGTAGATTTTAATAACTTAGTGGGAGAGCCAACGTCTAAGTACCGCACTCGTTATAAAAAGATGAGGACCCTAAGACAGAGATTTTTTGAGAAAGTGGGCAACACCCCCGATCTCGACAAATATATAGAGTATTATAAGTGGTTCGACTCAGCACTCAGCAAGATAATACAGCAATTGATCCCGGCTTCGGCAGAGTTTTCCCCTGATATTCGCACTATCGTCGAGAGCCATGTTCTAGAGAGAAACAAATACCAACACAAGTTTCCTACAATTGATCTTAAGAGCGAGACATATGTGGGTACGATTTCTTCCCCGTTGCCGCTAAGTCCTGGATGGCAGTATACTCATGCTCCCATAAACGGTCTGCAAAGCACAAACGCTAATTGGTGGAAAACCCGCGCCAGCCGCGACTCTGGATTGCTCGCATCCCCCGACGCGGCTGTTAATGATGACAGACAACGTACTTTCGATGATTCCTTAAGAGATCAATTATCGAGAAAAAGAAACCACGTTTTTCGCTTCGAAGAGGCTCTGACGTTAAATATAAAAGCGGGCAATAATCCTCATACTAGCAAAGAACAGGGATTCGTATATGGCGCTACTGCACCATACGGCCCAATGGTTCCCTCGACTAATATACCTCAGAACATTATGGTAAGTTTTGATAGTGATGTTTATGGCCTTCAGGATATTACCGATAATCTCTACCCCACGCAAAATAGGCGAATGGGGTTTGGAATGAATCCAAACATAAACAAGGATTCAGATGTGCGCATGAATGGAAATCTTATAGCGCCCTTTAGTCTCTATAGTTCGTCGGTGGCCGGCGGTTATAATGCCCAGGTCCAGACAGAGTTTACTAGCTCGGTGATGGTAACAAATTTACACGAAGACGTAGTAACGGTGGACACCAGGCCTCTCCAGGGACCCTTCACAGAGAAATTTGTTGGCGGCCGCCAATACAGACATACCGAGATTAACTCTGGGTCGGACACTCGCTTCTCCCGCGCTGAAGGGTTTAGAATTGAGTTGGGCACGCTCCCCGGAACTTCCTTTGCCGGCGCTCTCGGTGTGGTACCACCGAACTATCCGTATGGGGATTCTCCACCCGGATCAGCCCCGGATGGGTTCCTGCCAGCGCTGCCTATTGCCCCTCGCCTCCGCGACGAAGCCGCGAAGCGCCCGGTGAACATTAAAAATATTCTGATGACATCCTCAGATATTGGCGTTCGCCTTTCTGGTACCATCACCCACAACCGTATCGGGAACTATACTAAAAACTATCAGATTGTACAGACAGCCGGCCGCTGGTCCAATGATTTGTATTTTCAAAGACAATCTTTTGACTTTGCGTCCAATCCATTGGCTAGCAATCAAACAATCCGCGGCCGGTTCCCGTTGTGTCCTCACGCAGAAGCAACCCCCAATGTAGGATTTAGCGAGTACGAGTTGCCCAATCGAGATGGAGTTAACTCTAATCAAACCATTTTTGTAAATCGTTTTAATGCCCCGGGCTCATATAACGCGTCATCTAAGGGATATATGGATCCGGCCCACGAAGAAAAATCAGTTTACAATGTTCTCCCTTACCGCAATCTTTCGGTCCTTAACTATGGTACCTTTGTCTCTGCCTCAGCGGACCCATCGCTCCAGCTAGCAGTTCATGCAGCAGAAACATATCCGGGATAT
>Ga0098061_1000842_pt1 | contig 15164 bp, 30 predicted proteins | sample 22_taG_FD_92579 | JGI IMG/M metagenome (GOLD analysis project Ga0098061, IMG submission 92579) | Marine viral communities from the Subarctic Pacific Ocean - 22_ETSP_OMZ_AT15343 metaG | ecosystem: Environmental > Aquatic > Marine > Oceanic | place: Subarctic Pacific Ocean | collected 2015-01-20 | reverse complement strand
TCCACCTCATTTTCTAATTTTTCTAATAATCTTTGTAAATAAACACACATATCCATAGCCTCTTCTAATGCTTCAACAACCCATTGTTTTGTTGATTTCTCAACTTGGTTTATTGTATTGCCATGCTTTTGATTTGATGATAATGCTCTGTTCGAAAACTTTAGCATAAGATTATTTACTGTTTCATCTTTACTAAGGTGAAATACCATTTTATCGCTTATATCTGTCATAAAATTCCTCATCTCTTATGTTTTATAAAATATTTGGGCTTAGCATAGGTGTTAATTCACTGTCTGCCACATACCAGTTACAGAACAACCAAGCCCTTGCCAACGGTTATCACTTTTTCAATTGACAACCTCTTTAACTTCAGTATATGAAGAAATTATGTGTTTTCCTAGATAATAATTTTTATCTTCTTTACTTATATTTGGAACATCTGTAATTACAACATGAGCATTTATTTCAGATTCAATTAGTACACCTCTAGTCCCAGTAGATGTCTCAAATAAAGAACCAATATCTAAATCTTTTAAATATTTATATCCTTTAGCTGGTATTGCTTTAAAATTATCTTTTAATGCTTTATTCACAAGTGTCGCAATACGCCGCTTTGTAAGTGGTTTCCTTTTCTTTATTTGTTCCATTAATAGATACCTGCCTTTCTCCCTCTGTAAGTTGGTCTTCTATTTTTTTAAAATCATTTTTAAGTTTAGTAAACGATTCTTTATCTCCATTATCATTATTATAATCAAACATTTCTGCTGTTTTTACAGATAATATTAAAGACCTTATAACTTTATTGATTTCTGATTTACTTAATTTAATTAATGCTGTTGGTTCTCCATTCATATTACAATTTCCTTTTTGACATAGGGAGTTTTCCTATATTTTTCTAATCTTTTCATAATTGATTTTGGCATATACCATTGTGTGCCTTGGCCGAATTCATTTTGATTACCATTTGATATAGCCGCTCTAATCCCAATTTTAAGACTAATTCCTTTTATTGGGTCAGAAAATATAAAATATTTTACATTATTTTCTTCAGCATATTTAAGCAATCTTTTATCAAATCCCAAGTTTTTATCTTGCCATAATACTGCTTTAGAAAATGGAAACTCACGAACTATTTCATTGTTAATATGTTTTCCAAGAAATGTTTTTCTGCCATTTATTTCTGTATATATTGCTAACATGTCTTTCTCCTTGTTTAAAAATTTGAGGGCGGCTTCTCCGAGGTAGTTAGGAGAGAGATGAGGAGGAAGAAGAAAAACTAATAAGAAACCGCCGCCCTCATCTCTAATTTATGATTATTATAATATTTAAAAAATACTTTTTATTAATAAATTAAATAAGGCTAGAGCCATAACATATTCTTAAACTATAAAGCAAGAGTCTAAAAAGACATCTGAATATTGGCAATACCTAGCCTTATACTTTAACTAATGCTAAAAGGGTACTTCTTCTTTTAGTTCTTCAACGTCTACATTTTTACCATTTTCCCATACTTTAACATCATTTACTTTAAATGTTGAACGTCTTTCTTGTTGGTCAGGTGGAAGATGCTTTGTTTCATAAGTAACGAACTCTTGTCGTTTTAATGTAACCATTACTGGTTTACCAGCAACATCTTCTTCTTCAAGAAGTACAAGTTTCTTTATTTTCTTTCCATCTACAGTAGTTTCTGTACATTTAATTTGTAGTTTATCAAGTAATTCAAAATATCTACGATTTTTACTACTTGAACCACTGTCTGTAAATACAAAGAATCCATTATCTTGTAATTCTCTTCCTTTAAGATGTTCACAAGTCATAGTTGCTTGTTCTCCATCTCCATTCATTACAGGTATTTTATTATTATCATTATCCATAGCATATTCGTATCCTTCCATTTCCCATACGGGTTGAGTGTATTCAGCAACTTCATCAGCTACTTTATACTTCATGTTGACTACGATAGCTTCTCCAGCTCTTGTTGTAACCTCTTTTGTTTCAAGAGACATAACATGAGCGGGATAGACACCTTCTTCAATGGGTTTCCATCTACTTGAAGGGTCAAATGTGGCATCTATTGTTTTTGCCATTATTTACTCCTTATTTATTGTTACGAGTTGTAGTGTATTTATTTAATAGGTTATTGTAATCAGAAATAAAAGATTCCATCTTTTTGCTTTTCTGAACATTTTTACCTCCTCTAAAATAGAGTTTAGGTTCTACCCATTTTCCATCAGCAGTCTTAATATATTTTTTGACTACTTGTTTAGCTTCACTTATCTGTCCATGCTTTTGCATCTCAGATACAGCTGCTTCGGATAGAGTTCCACTTGCTAATAAAGCATCTCTAGCTTTAGCTGATAATTTACCCATTTTTATCTCCTTTATTGTTTGTTATAGTAAATGTGTGAAATGAAGGGTTTATAGTTAACCTTTCAGAATCTTTTGTTTCAAATATCATCATTGGTTTGCCATTTAAAAGTTTAGTTCCTTTATAAAATACATTTCTAAATTCTTTTCCATCATTAGTACCAATACTATATTCAAAATCTTCTGTTAATAAACCATCATCATAAGAAATACTTGTGTTAATCATTCAAAGCTCCTTCTGTTGTAATTTTTTCAAAAGTTTCAACTTCTTTTAATTTTTGTTCTGATTTTTCATAAAGAGATTTACTTATTTTATTTAAACGTTTTTGCATTTTTAATACATCAACATTTAAATCTTTAAGAAATTTAACTTCTTTTAATAATTTATCCATTTTTAGATTCTACCTCTCTTTGTAATTTAGCATATGATGCATTAAAGTTAGCATTATGTATCGTTTGATTATCAATAAGTTTCTTTATTTCTTCTAATCGCATTTTACTACATTGACCAGCTATTTCAAGAATAGAATCTTTCTTTTCATCGCTTAATTCTAAATCTTCTACTTGATTTTTGTATACATCGTCAGCAATATTCATATACATATTAAAGGCTTTCTTTAAGCAATCCGTATTAGCAGCTTTAACATCGTTACCAATATCTACAAATTCACCAGTTCCTCTTTTCTTTTGTATTCTATGCGATGCTACCATATCACATTTTCTCCATATACCTTCATCATGCCATTTTAATCTACCATGTACTACATAACCTTCAGAGCCTAATACTTCTGTACTTACAATTTTCCAACTCCAACCTGGATATTCAGCTTCAGCAAGATGTTTCATATATCCTATTTCAACATAATCCATTCCCATTTTTTTCTTAACAAAATGTTTAGGAGTTTCCATGTCAGAAACTTTCTTATGTTTAGCCGTTATAGCTTTTTTTATCTTCTGAGATATATTCATTTCTTCTGCTTTCACAGGAATAGATTTATCTACAGGAATTATTTTATTTTTATTCATCTCATTTTCTCCATTATTGTTTTTATGAATTTACTATCTATTATTTTTTCTATTAACATTACAAACAAAATTATTATTCCTAATGTTAATGCAATATTAACTAATGTGTACATTAATGGTAAAAGTATATTATTTGAAATCGTTTCTCCCATATTATTAATTCCTTTTCCATCCATATTCAAACTTATTTAATATATTCTTCGGAACGATTTTATCTGAACCATTATCTAAATAATCCTCCCACCATTTCATACCATATTTCAATCTCCAAACGGAAAATTTAGGAATATCTTTATTATTTATATAAAACAAGACATCATTTCTACCACCTGTTTCACCAGAACTGTCACCTTCATCAGGTAATGTTTGATATTCGGTGGCGTATTTTACCTTAAAACCTTTTTCCTTTAGAAATTCCTCAAAGTCTTTAACATTATCTTTACCTACTACAGTACTAGTCCAGACTACTAATTGATTAAAGTTTTTATTTTTCATTATTTCCTCATTTTTTCTTTCCAAATGTGCTAGGACATATATCATAGTAAGGACAATAAGAGCATTCCCATTCTGTATTAAATGGAACTCCATGCCAATAACCTGGTTTTAATTCTTCTTCAAATGATTCTCCACAATCTTCTAAAATACCATTTAATTCTGTCCAATAATCTATTGCTTTTTCAATCCAATCAGGGCTTACGGGTACTTCTCTCCAATAACTATCGTTCTTTTTATACCAAACTAGATACATATTTAATTTATCTGGTTCTAGTTCTTCATTAACTGCTAAAGCATATGTGGCCAATTGCATTTTATAATTATTATCTGAGCCTGGCTTCCTATTCTTTATATGTCCAAACATTTTTTGCCATGTAAACATAGCTGAACTTTTTATATCATATAAATTAAATGTTTTACTGCCATCTTTTTCTTCCACTAATTGTCCTAAATCATATGTTCCTACTAAATTAAATTCAGGTATTTCTATTTCATTTTCAATATAGACTCTTCCATCTATTGAATTTGAAGAATGCATAATAGCATTTTCTATATCTTCATGAATGATTGTTCCAAGTCTTAATAATCTATAAGACCTTTTATCTTTTACTGATTGTGGAAAATCAAAATAACTATACATCTGTTTTCTAAAGCAACTACCCGATGAAGATGCATGGAACTTTTCTTTGGTTCTTTTTCTCTTGCTTTCAAGGTGAACAAGATAATCATTATATGCTGATTCTATGTTCATATTTATTTCTCCTAATCTCCCCTAAATTTAATAATAATTGAAGTTATATCCAAATGCTATTGTTGTAATTTGGCATTTGAAATCTCCTCTTTATTAAGTCTTGTTATCATATTATGAACATATAATAATGTGTCCACAATTTTAGGAATTGATTCTATATTAAAAGTAATAAACTCATTTAATTTATCACTATAATATCCCATATTAAGAGATTCTTCTCCACATGAAATTACTAATTCTTCTCTCCTCATCTCATCAAACTCTCCATACTTCATACTATTTACATCTAATTTTACTTTTACTTTTGACATTATTTCCTCATTATTATTTTACAAGTATCAAGGATTATTACCACATCTTTGTTTCTATTTATTATATCAACTACTTTATCTGGGAACTTATCCATGAATTCTTTTACTGTTAATTGTGTTAAGTTATACTCTCCGTCTGGAATATCTATTGAATCTATCATTACATTAAATCCATATCTCTTAATATATTTAATCTAACTTTATCGCTTGAATTCCAATTATAAGTTGACTCTAACTGTTCTAAATGCATTTTTGTATCTGCACATCTATGTATTTTGTTTGCATTATATTCTACTTTCGTCATCATTCTTTTATGGTCATACTCCTCATGTGAAAATGCAATCAACATAGCTTCAACAAATCTTGACTGTTTATTAAATGGTATAAATTTACCAATATCATGAACTGCGTCTGCGAATGAATTAGAAAATGACCACTCTCTCTTTACAAAAAAGTTTCCATTAGCAAATTCTTTTACAGCGCCTCTATTTCTATTACCATATAATACTACCAAAGTCACTGATGGTGGGAATCCAGTTTTATCCATATATCCTTTAAAAGCTTTATAGTGTTTTTGATTCTTACAATTCTTGTTTGAAGCATGATGGTCTAATTGCATTTTTAAATTCCATCCTGTATTCATACTATGTACCTTTGGTATGTCTTCTAAGTTAATGCTATCATCTACTTTATACCAAAATGGTAATTCCTCTAATTGACAAGTAACAAATCTATGTTGTCCATCCACTATAGCATATTGTGTTCCATCAGTCCCATATCTTTCTTTAGAAACTTGTTTGCTGTTAACAATGATTTCCCATGTATTAGTTCTATTGTTTGCTCTAATAATAGGTCTCATTCTAGAAATTTTATTCATATCAATAGGTCTATTTGACATAGTATGCCCATTATTAACATCTATTAATGTGAATTCTTTATAATTATTAGTTTGTATTGATTGCATTGTTAATTCCTTATGGTTTAAATATGATTTAATTATAGCTGCTGCCAATATTCGAGGTTCTAATGCACGCAGAACAGATATGACAGCAGCTTGGAGGGACTCCACTTCTTCATTCAGTAAATGAGGTCGAAAGGAATGGTATTCAAAAAAACAAAAAAATACCAAAAAACCTCAAGTGAAGTCTTTTATTTTCTAAGACCAAAAAATCTTAGTATTCTAAATATTCTTGATTCCATACAATATTGATGCCAAGAATTTAATATTAATTCGGCTTTAACTTGTTGCAGTCTCTTTGCTTTTTTCATCTCTTAATTCCCTTATTACTTCTGTAAATACTTTGTTTCTAGCCTTTACTTCACCAAGTGTTTTATTTTGAATAAATTCTTTTTCCGAATCGTTAATTTGTTCTACCAAATCTAAACAATAGTTAAACACTTCATCATGAGTATGGAAATGTAATTTTTGATATGTATCATTTTTATCATTTTCTCTCACAAAATCACCACCATGAGCACAATCAAATCCAAAGAAATGATATCCAGGCACTACACTTCTACCACCTGAAAATGTTAATCCACCGTGAGCATATAAGTTAGCATTTATTTCATCATCGTAATGATAATAACTTTCATCGTAACCCATACCATATAAACTATGTCCTTTAGGAACACCAACATATCCACAATAATAAAATGATTCAGCTGGTAATAGTTTATCCTCTATGTCTCTCTCAAATTCTACCGTATACTCTCCTTTTCTAGTTCTACTTTTTGTATTTCTTCTATCTAATCCATTACCATAAATAACAATAGGTAAAATATTAAATAAATCATCTGATTTAAAATAGACTTGATGGATTGATGCAGTCTTACGCTCTTTATCCCAGTTCATATACTGCTGTTTATTGTGAGCAATTACTTCTTCTTTAGTATGTTCTTTGTTTTTCATGATGTTTTCCTTTTTAATCGTTTAAATAGTGTTCATTTTCTACTTGATACTTAATAAGCTCATCTTCTTGTTTCATCTTTTTATATTCATCATAAGCTTCTTTCATATTGATATCATAATTATATCCACAAAAGTCACAAAAGCCTTCCTTAGGTGCATATCTTTTAAAGAAACTAACAGTATCATCAAATTGTTCTATCTCTTCAAGAGATTTCCCCCACTTATAGAATAGATAGAAGTTAAATGCTATTAAAAATACTATAAATCCTACCATCACTATAAACATTATAGCTGGTATTGTTACAAATTCAGTCATTATTAATCTCTCCTCTTGTATAATCTTGTGGAATACCTAATACCCATTTTAACATATTTATTTCACCATTTAGTTCGAACCATTCAGAATTCCTCAACCCTTTTACCTTCTCTCCTAGTTTTTCTACTAACTTAACAGTTATCTCATCTTTTGATTTAAGTTTCATAATCATTGCTCCCTTCTTTCTAATTTACGCTTCTTAGCTGCGATTTGTTTAGCTGTCCTACCATCACTATTCAGCTTCGCATTTAATAAAATTCTTTTTCTTTTGCGACTCTTAGATTCTTTGTTAGGCATAGAACTCTCCTTAGTTTAAACTATCTTTATTCATTACATAATCATTAAAAGATGAAATAAAATTATCATCATTTAACACAGACATTTCACTAAACTTAGTTAATTCATCTGTAACATCTTTAGTGTCATATCCTTTAAACAGTCTACCTAATAGGTTGCTAAGAACATTAGTAAGAGCATCTCTTCTTATTTTAACATCTACATCTCTTTTCTCCCATCCTTGAGATTGAGTTAACTCATATAATAATAATCCAGTTATTTCAAACAAGTCGTGCAATCCTTCTATTATTATTAACTCTTCTTCTTTTAATTTTTTATAGTTTGTCATGATTATTTATCCTTTACATTTATATTTAATTATTATTTATCTAAAACTTTATCAAGCATCCACACTTTATGCCATCCACGACCATATGTTGCATGATTGTATGTATAATCCATATTAAGAACATCAATCATTATCCAATCAATTAATCCATTGTACCACGGCCATGTATAAACAAAATGATGAACACCTTTTCTTGTGCCATCTTCATTATATCCATCTTCAGGGCCTATCCATTTATAATAGTCTTGATGACGATAACTATATGATAAGCGTTTAAATAACTGTTTTAATAGTTTCATGATTTATCCTTTACATCTTTAACATCAACTACTAACAATTCACCCATAGGCATCTTATCACGCATCGCTTGAATATATCCAGCAACGTATGACATAGCATATTCTTTAGTGCCTTCAACTGATACTATCTTAGACCTAAGACCTGTAGATATTTTAAATGTATGTTTCATTAGTTATCCTTTATTAAAGTTATTGCCCAAGTTATTCAAAAATTAGTATTAATAGTGTGTGTGAGCTTGCCTCATTAGAATACACCTAAGAGAGAGGTCTTTATTACAACACAAGCCCAACAACACACAACAAAAAGAGGCTAACGGCCCCTAGTCGTTGATAACTCCTACTGATACTTCCTGTTCATCGTCCTTGTATACTGGCTCCCAACCGTGGAATTTGCATATATCATTTAGTGAGTCTAGGTTCTGTACTGCGGCTCTCTTGACATCATTCTTACTAGGAATACTACCAACGAACCTGTTCCATTCACGTCTTACACCAGCCTTGCATACTTGTGCATGCATGTTAGCTAGGATACGCTTAGCTTCCTTCACCAAGTCTAGCCTGTTTTCATACTTGAAAGTCATAGCTTTCTCCTTTGTTTATTATTCAAAAATATTTCAATGAAATTATATAAATTTCAAAAACAACGTAAATTCGTTTTACGAAAACCCCCGATAGGGGGATACATAGGTGAAAAAGGATGCATATCAAAATGGTATATTTTTTTTAGAAACAACTTGGGCAAATAGTAGTTTCATAATACTTGACAAATGTTTAAATTATTGGGTGGTAGGGAGGGAATAAATAAAGGTATGGTTTTTTAATAGACAATAAGTTAGACATATTAAATCCTAAATAATATTCTTATATTCTAGAATGGCAGAAGTAATTAAAGAATTATATAGACTTCCAAAGGAAGAACAAGAATTTATTTTAAAAAATATGTCAGATTCGTATAATCCAATAGAAATAAACGGAGAGGTCTTTCTTATTCCAAACGAAGTAAACAATTTAATAGATAATTTATTCATAGAACTACAAGATTTAAAGCTTGGAAAAAAAATCCATTAAAAGTAAAGCTCACTATGTCTATGATGATATAGAGGAGTTTAGAGAACATCATCCAAATACAGTCGTTAAACCAGATTGGCGTGACGCTGATGAAGGTGATTGGGTGTTTAGTGATGACGATAGGATAGTGCAATTGCTAAAAGTGAATAAATCGGTTAAGCATCCTAATGATAGAAAGAATTATACTTATGCTAAAGGATGGGTAAGAACAATAGTAGGTAGTTTTATTAATAGACCAAATATAAAGATGGATACAGATTTTAGTTCTCATCCAAATAGATATACATTTAGTAAGAATATAAACAATACTAATAAGAGAGTAAAAGAAAGAAAGAATGTAACAAGGAAAGAAAAAGAATTTGCAACGAATATAGTCGTAGGTATGGGAGCTGTTGATGCATATAAGAAAGCATACAAGGAAATGTCTGAAAATAGTGCGAGAAAAAAAGCAACTATATTATTAAAACAGGATAGAGTTATGAAAGAAATAGAAAAATCAGTATTAGATGTAGCAAAGAGTCTTGGTATAGACCATGAATATGTACTTGGTAAGCTAAAAAATCTTGCAGATTATAGTGAAGATGATAATATTATACTTCAGTCTACAAAGGAATTAGGAAAAATAGTAGGAACTGCAGGTAGTACAGTTAAACAAAGAGATGTAGGGTTACTTGGAGTATTTCAAGGGTTCTCACCAGATGAAATTGAGGGGGCTACAAGAGAACAGAAACAAATAGAAGCACAAACTTCGGAGGAAGAATAAATGGGATGTCCAAAATGTGGGTCAACTAAGTGTAAAAAAAATGGTAAAAGAAATAGTTTACAACGATATAAGTGTAATGAATGTAAAAAAGAATGGTCAGACGCTCGTGGAGAAGAACCATTAAGTAATATCAATACAAGTAGTTTTGTAGAGGAATTAAATTATACTTATATTACTGATAATGTAGTAACAGGAAAAGTTCCAACCTTAGAAAGTCTATTAAAGAAATTCGATATATCAGAAGAAGAATGGAAGGTTACTAATTTTAAGGTAAACCAATGGGATGTATCTGCTAAAGAAGAAGTAGATGGGAAAATAGTTTGGAATACTCATACTAATTATCAAGCAAATGCTAGCCTAGTAAGAAAGAAACCAGTTAAGTGTGATTTTCCTTCAGTGCAAGGTGCAAGTATATCTAAACTAAATTTTAATGTATCTATACCGAAGCGTAAACTTAAAACAGATATAATACTTCCAGATTCACAATGTGGATTTAAGAGAGATTTAAATACAAATGAACTTACACCACTTCATGATTTAAGGGCAATCTCCATTGCTACCGAAATAATTAAGGATGTAAAGCCAGATAGGGTAATATTATTAGGCGATATGCTTGATTTACCAGATTGGTCAACCCATTATGTAAGGTCTCCAGAGTTTTACTTTACTACACAACCTAGTTTAGACTATCTTGCGTCATGGATTGCAGAGATGAGACCTTATTGTAATGAGATGATTTATATAGAAGGTAATCATGAAAAAAGAATGATTGATAGTATTATTCAAAATACGATTCAAGCGTATGGTATTAAACCTGCGAACGAACCAGATTCTCCTCCGATTATGTCAGTACCTTATATGTTGGGTTTACATAAGATGTATGTTGAGTATGTTGGCAATTATCCTCATGGTGAATTTTATATTAATGATAATCTTGTGTGTATTCATGGAAATAAAGTAGGTGCAAAAAGTGGTCAAAGTATAATGAAGATGCTAGACTCTCCAAGAATAAGTGTTGTTCAAGGTCATGTACATAGATTGGAAATGGGTCATAAAACTGTCTGGACACATGGTAATCCTAAAATATATCAAGCAATATCTTGTGGAACTTTAGCTAGAATAGATGGAATTGTACCTGGTGGTGGTACTAGATATAATTGGCAACAAGGATTAGGGATTGTAGATTATGATAAAGAAAGATTTCAAATAGATACTATCGGTATTTATGATGGCAAAGCAATCTTTAGAGGAAAACAATACGATGGATAATGGAATAATATACGGAGGAAAGTATTTAGTAAAGTGGAAAAAAGCTAAAGATGATAAAACTGATGCATTGATGAGGTCTTTTGATACTACAATAGAAGCAAATTCTTATATTAAAGGATTCGTAGATGCTATCGTATCTTTTACAAAAGATGCAAATGAAGATAAATTGTTACAAGAATTCAAAGTGGAGGAAATAAAATGAAGAAAAAGAAAAAATTTTCAACAAATGATTTAAAAAGAGAAGTAAAGAACATCGGAATATTTCTTTCAATGTTGTCGCAAAGATTGTTAAATTTAGAGAAACTTTTTCAACTGTATGTTGAAATGAATAAGCATGAAAAGAAATTTGAAAAGTTTTTAGATGCAAAAAAAGAAAAGTCAGTAGAAAATAAATAATGCCACCAAAAAAGAAAAAGAAAATCCAGAAGCCTAACGTAGAAAACATCCTAAAAAAAATGGAATTAGATTTAATGCTTGCTGGGAAAATTCCAGGAGAAGAAGGTAGTAGCATTGTTGGAGCAATGCAAGCAAGAAAAAAATTAGCAGAAATGCCTCAATCAGGTGCAATTACAGCTCTTATGCCTATAAGTCCTTTGGATTTAGCTTTTGAAACTTTTGCAACTGGATTGGCTCACTCAAAAAACGTAGACCCTAGATTAGCTATTCTTGGAAGTATTGCAGCTGCAAGATATGGGCCTAGTACGGCTAGAGCTGTTAATGTTAAAGGTGGAGGATATTTATCACAACGAGCTTATAAAAAAGGAATGGAATCTGTAAAAAAAGACCCTATGTTTGCTGATATTGATTATGCTAAAGAAGTTAGATTTATAAAAGCTGGTGAACCTTTGACAAAAGAGGTTGCTGGTAGGTATATACCACAACATGGGATAAATAGAAGACATTATGAATTATATCCTCACCAAATGCCTAAAGATGTACAAGAACCATTATTAGCAAGTAAAATGTTTCATCAACCATCAATTGAACTTGCAGAAAGAACATTATTTGAATCTTTCGGTAATCTTTTCAATCGAAAATGGGCAGAATCTACTTTGAGACATGAATCTCGTCATTATAAACAACATTTAGAAGGAATGAAAAGAAAAGAAGTAGAATTAGGAAGTGCTGGATTCTATGGAAAAGGTAGAGACCCAAAGTTAGAATATGGATATCCAGCTGATTGGTATACAAGCTATTCTACATTAATAGATATACCAGCTCCTAGATGGAAGTGGCCAATGATAAATAAAAATATATTGATAAAAAGACTGGCAATCCTAAAAAGCCTTCTGAGGTTAATGAGATGATAAAATTAGAGCATGGGGAAAAAGCTGCTAAAAGATATGCAGAATGGTATAAGAAGAAAGTTGAAAAAAAAATAAAGAGTGAATCGTTTAAAACAGAGACTAAAAAAGATTATTATCGAAGACCTATAGAGGTTGAAGCAAGGATAGAGGAAATTTCAGCATTGGGTGATAAACCATATTTAGCCCAATCATTTCGCGATTTAAAATTTGGAGCTGGATACTCAACAAAACAAATATTAGATATGGTTACTGAATATAGAATTGCAAAAAAGAAATATAACCCAAGCAAATATAAAGCACAGCCATATGAACCTTTGAAAGTAGCTGAAGACCTTTGGGATGAATATAAATAGTCAAAATGTAAGTGAAGCTGAAGAAGCTTTAAGACTTGCAAGTAAAGATTTAATATCATTTGGTAAATTATTCTTATCAGATGACTTTATGCGTAGCGAAACTCCTTTCTTTCATTATGAAGTAGCCGATGTTATAGATGATAAGCAAGTAAAGCAAGTAGCAATCATTATTCCAAGAGGTCATGGTAAGACCGTACTTACTAAAGCATCTATGTTAAAAGATTTTGTTTTTTGTCCTAAAGATGATTTTTTATTTTATGCATGGGTATCAGCTACGCAAAAACTTAGTGTAGGAAATATGGATTATATTAAACATCATATTGAATTTAATGATAAGATAAAGTATTATTTTGGTAGTATGAGAGGTTCTAAATGGACAGAAGAAGATGTAGAATTGACAAATGGATGTAAATTAATTAGTAAATCAAATGTATCTGGTATTCGTGGAGGAGCAAAGCTACATAAAAGATATGATTTGATAGTATTGGATGACTTTGAACATGAAGCAAATACAATTACAAGAGAAGCAAGAGAGAAAAATGCAAATTTGGTCACTGCTGTTGTTTATCCCGCGCTTGAGCCTCATACTGGCAGGTTGCGTGTTAATGGCACTCCCGTACATTATGATTCCTTTATTAATAATCTTCTCACTAGTCATGCGAAAGCTAAAAAGAACAATGATGACTTTGCTTGGAATGTAATTACATACAAAGCTATTACTGACGATAATAATACTTTATGGCCTTCATTCTTTAGTAAAAAGAAATTACAAGAAAAAAAGAAATTCTATCAAGATTCTGGACAACCTCAAAAGTTTTTCCAAGAATATATGATGGAGGTAATGAGTGATGAAGATGCAGTATGGACAAGACAACACACAAGATATTGGGATGGATATTATAAACATGAAGATGGTGTAAACTATATTGTTAAAGATGGAGAGGATATTCCTGTTAATACATTTATAGGATGTGACCCAGCTACAGATATTGATACTAAGCATGCTGACTTTTCAGTAATAATGGTAATTGCTATTGATGCAAATAACAATTTATATGTGTTAGAATACGAAAGACATAGAAGCGTTCCTACGATTGGAAGTAAATCTCCAGAGACAGGAGATATCATAGGAAAGAAAGGTGTGGTAGATTATATATTAGAATTACATCAAAAATATAAATGTATATCTTCTACAGTGGAGGATGTTGCTATGAATAGGTCTATATTTCAAGCATTAAATGATGAAAGAAGACGATTAAATAGGTTTGATATATCAGTAATACCAGAGAAACCAGGTGGAACTAACAAGCGTAATCGCATTTATAGTGGTCTTTCAGCTCGTTTTAGTACAGGAACGGTCTTTTTAAGGAAAAATATGTTTGATTTAATCAACGAAATCATTACTTTTGGCCCTAAAATGTCTCATGACGATACTATAGAGAGCCTTTATTACTCTCAAGTACATTCGTTTCCGCCAAATATGAAACAAGATAAGGAGAAAAGGACATGGTACAAACCAAAAAAGAAAGCAAGAAGTTGGATAGTGGCTTAATATGATTAGTATAAAACAAATGCGTTCATTGATATCCGATACTTGTATGAAGATGGGAGAAAAGTTTGGAAGTGATAGTGCGGTTGATTTAGTACTTGCTACTGGGATAGCTGAATCACGATATGAGTATATTAGACAGATGGGGGACGGCCCCGCTAGAAGTTTCTGGCAAGTAGAGCCCGCAACCTGTGTAGATAATCTAGCTCACTATCTTAAACATAGACCAAAATTAATAAAAAAATGTGCTGATGCAAGTATGGTTGATTTAAAGCATTGGCAAAACTATGATGAAAATTTATGGGCAAATATATTAGAAAAGAATATTGCAGCAGGTATTATTCATTGTCGTTTAAAATATTGGAGAGTTCCTAAAAAGATGCCTAGTACATTAGAAGGTCAAGCAAACTATTGGAAAAAATACTACAATAGTGAGCTGGGGGCTGGTGACCCAGAACATTTTGTAGAAGTAGCAAAGAAATGGTTAAGATAGTAAATGCCTCCTAAAGAAAAGAAAAAAACAATGTGGGATAAGTTAGCCGATAGAATAGGTGATTTCGCTGAAGAAAATCTTTGGGGAGTAGATGAGCAATTTTTTAAAGATAAATATGGAGATAATTGGGAAAGTAAGTATGAATCTTCAAAAAAGAATGTCCGTTCTCTGTATGGATTAATTCCACAAACTTCTGGTAGAGCAAAAACAGATGCAGTTATGTATGCTCTTACATTGATAATGGGAAGACCTGCTGGTGT
>Ga0098061_1000840_pt1 | contig 15171 bp, 15 predicted proteins | sample 22_taG_FD_92579 | JGI IMG/M metagenome (GOLD analysis project Ga0098061, IMG submission 92579) | Marine viral communities from the Subarctic Pacific Ocean - 22_ETSP_OMZ_AT15343 metaG | ecosystem: Environmental > Aquatic > Marine > Oceanic | place: Subarctic Pacific Ocean | collected 2015-01-20 | reverse complement strand
ATATCAGCCTCTATTTGTCTAATTGCAGTATCTAATTGTTGTAATGATCTAGCTGCTGCCATTTATATCACCTTATAGGTACGTTAGAGTTGCACTTCTTACTATAGGAGTCACTCTATCTATGGGTTCGGTAAGTGTAACTTTTAACCATAACTCAGTAGGAGATCCCGAGACAGCGATCGGTGGATCTGACGTAGTTAATGGAAAAACGTTAGTGGATGAATTGTACAGAGCCGTACCATCTGTCTTCTGTAGTTCAAATGTAATAGCAGGATTGGTTACTGAATTAATCGGTAACTTACTATCTATATGATAGTTGGATCCAAAAGAAGTAATGGTTGAAAACGTGTCACTACCCTTAGCTGTGAATTTACTATAGAACGTCCCTGAAGACGCGTAATCAGCCAAACCTACATCGAGATGACCAATACCCCATATTCCAAATTCATCAGAGCCTACGACGAAATCTGATGCTTCTAGTACTACGCGTATCTGATCAGAGAATTGACCTGGAGCAAAGTGATATCGCATAGGATTTAATCCTGTTCCCTGAGAGGATATAGGAACAAATCCACCTGCAGTCTTATACCCTACAGATATAATTCTTGATGCTCTATGTGGGAATGGAACTATAGATATATTATTCACTTCTGACTTCAATGATGAAGGAAGAGTGAGTAATAAGGTAGTTTGCTGTGACGGTGTCGCAGTATCGTCTATCCAGAATCTATCGTAATCACCGTTAATTGCCCAGAAGAGCGGATGATCAGAATCAAGTGTTACTCCATCTTGTGATATAGATACTGTGCCCCTTACTCTTGTATCTCCAAATGCATCAACATACCTTGGTATCTTAGATGCTGAGGATGTTTCAGCTAGAGTAACTTGTCCATACAATCTATCTCTTTTCACATTACTATCAACAGGTAAACCAGTTGGTTTCTCTTCATAAAAATTTACACTACATAACTTTCCAGTAGAGTCGTTCTGCAATGCACTCATATGCTGTATCAGTGCTTGATGCTCTGCCTGCATAAGCATTTGCGAATATAAATTAGCCTTGGTTAACTCGTGCACTCTTTCATATGTTTGTTGTCCTCTAAGAATGCTTCTAAGGATAGTACTTCTCGCTTGATTAAACTTATCGTTCAATGTTTCCGAGTGAGCAGTCTCACGAAAGCTAATAGAATCATTCTTGTATATTGTTGATCTTAAATGGTTCATACGTCAACTCCTTCTCGGTAAACTTTAAGTCTACTCGCGATTTCCAATGTTGTTGGAACGTCATCTACATAAGTGTTATACAATCCAGAAGCTTCAATAGTTAGTCTGTCTTGTATAACATCTAAAACTCCACTTGTCTGAACTACTCCGGATGGATCGTTATATCCTATAAGGGAAATACAATCAGCCATAATACCATCAAACAACTTATTAAGCTGATCACTATTTAGAGGATAATCTTTTCTTATGGGTATATTATTTAAGTTCATGCATTACCTCTGTCGTTACCCTCGTCAAATCCAGGAAAGTCCATTGTAGTATCTTTACGCGTGGGATCATTCACCTTAAGTTTATATGAATTTAGTTTAGAAGTATACGCTGTATTTTGTGAAGCAAAGTCAGCCCTTAACATTACTCTGTTTTCCTTTCTCAATCTCTGGTCATATGATAGTTGATAGAATCCTTGTACTCCGGATGCACTATCATGGAATAAGAAACTTCCTGATGGATTGTTCTCGTTTCCAGGTCCAAATGATATAGAGTCAATCTCTCTATCTGCTTCGCTACCGGGATCAGGCACCACTAACCACGTTTGACCACTAGGTCCGGGAACTAATGAATATGTAGAGTGATCAAATCTAGGAGAATTATATAATAATTCTTCTGGTTCTACTTGTTTCATGCCACCGGGAGTATCTACTGTACTAACGTCACCTATAAAGTCAATATATTCAGTAGGTTGGTACGTTTGAGTAGAGGAAATTAATTGTATCCTAGTGTAACCAGCCTCTAGTTTCCTCGTTATTTGTGAGTATCCACCTGGATCCTCAATAACCTCAATATTCGAGATGGACCCGTCAAACTCCATATGTATTATTTTTATACTACGCAATAGTTCAGTTCTTTTGAATTGAACTGATGAATTAGAAGTAGGTGTCACCTGTGCAGTAGTATAGAAACTATACGTGTTAACTACTCCCTCCTCCTGATTAATAGTATATGTTAATTCATACGTCCTGTCTGGATTATCAAACAAGTCTCCTATACTCTCTTGTTCAGAAACATCTACCTGCAGTATTGCACCAGAACCATATACTCTATAGTCATCTCCTCGTACAAATGGAGCATCATGTGAGTCAGTAAATCTTAGATCTCTAATAGTATCGAATTCAATGTTAGCTGCACCGCTAATCTCTATTATACCCGAAGCATCAGGTACAAGATTACTACTAGTAATGTCTACTAACGCAGGTTGACTTCTATTAGCAACACTCCACATGTGTCCAGAAACATTAATAGTAGTCTCTGCAGTTCTAGTACCACCATTAAGGAATACCGAACCATCTATAGGTTGATTACCAGATGGCCAGTAGAATGCACTATAGAAATCTTTACCATTTATAGTATAATCTGGGTAAGCTTGTCTATCATTCCCTAATAAGTTGTTACCTACTCCGGGTCTCCACCATCCAGCAGTTTCCCCGTTATATCCCTTCTCTATACCATAATTATTTCCATCCGCAAACTTATCAGTATATTTAATCGAAGCAGTATTATCAAATGTAACAGTATGTGGTAGATTTACACTAGCTTCCCTATTCAGTGGCTGTATAGGGCTCCATGTGGGTTCCCACGAGAGGTAATTTATTGCCCCATTTAAATGGCTCCACTGTCTAAGATCAGAAGCATATACGTCTTTTAATCTCTCGGGTCTATGAACGTGAGGTGCAAATTCAACAGCAGTATAACCTGCATTTACTGGGGTACTACCTGAATTCAGGAATGTTCCACTTACTATAGGATCTAAAGCTACAAAGTAATTGATACTAGTTCCTTGTGGTATCTCCTCATTAACTACAAGTGATACATTATTTATTTCATCATCGTTTTGTGTAGCTAGTGACTTGCTTACAAGCTTCCCAGTCCCATGATAGGTATCTAAATATACACCAAGGTCATCAAGTGATAATCGTACATCATTAGTAGAAGTAACTTTCCACTCGAATACAAACTTAATAGCTCTGATGATCTTAGGATCAAATATCCAACTAAGTACATCCCCAGTCCTAAATGATTGTCCAACTCTAATCTCGTCACCTGTTTCAGGATACAGAATAAGAGCTGCAGGTCTAGGTGTATTCGCTTCCAGGTCTATTCTATTGACCCCTGGTAAGGTTTTACTGGAGAATGGTATAGTGAACTCCCCAACTATGGTACCCGGTTTAGACATACGTATTACTGCATCCCAATTAGCAGAAGTACCATCCACTAGATTGTTCAATGACGACCCACGCTCAATGACTGTTGATTCAACAGCATCCCTACCTGATATAATTTGGAACTTACCTATATCGTTGTCACTCCAATTCAGATCAGCTCTAATTCTTCTTACTCTTCGAAGTCCTGCAGTAGCAGCTTGTGGACTAATGTCCACATCGCTTCTCTGCATGTCGACCTTAGGAGTTCTGAAGTGATCTGATATTATTTTAACTGGAGCTGATCCTGCATTAGTTACCTTAAGATCAGTAGCTTGATCCTGTACTGATAGTAGTTGTTTTGCATTCTTTGTAAATGCAGATTGTTCCAATATACTCTGTTGTAATAGATTGTTATTCTGCTGATCTACAGAATCGATTATATCTTTGAGTCTATTCTCAATACCTACCATTATCTCACCCAACTGCTCTCCATCAGAAGTTTTATCTGAACGTACAGGAAGAGGAATATTACCATTTCTCTGTATCTGTGTACGTTTGACTATTTCCTTCTCGATAGCAGCTTCAGTTGGTACAAATGGAGTACCCAATTTACCGGTCAAAGCATCCTGTATAATTTGTTCTCTTAGTTTCATCTTTTAGCCTGAGGTGCTATACCTCTTTCTAATGGGTTCTTATGTAACTTGGATATTCCTGAAACTCTAAGATCATATGAATATACAAGAGGTGTACTAAATGCTTTATCTCTAGGTCTGGTAATTTCTATTATAACTGTGAGTTCTGTAGGTGATTCGTCTAGATCTACAAAGGACCATCCTAATAATTTAGCTATATTCTTTTCTGAATTTGTCATAGCTGAATTAAATGTTAGAATTGTATTGTCTCCTTGTCCTATTAGATCTATTGGATGAGTAGTATTCCCTCCATCAGTGCTGATGAAAAATTTTATCCATTCCTCATCATCGTTGAAATCTTGAGGAATAAATGTATCCGCATCTAATCTAACCTGGTATATCGGTTCTCTACTCTTATATGGTTTAGATTTGAATACTCCTCCAACTTTGTAATGAGTTTGTATTAAATCTATCTGCTCTAACCTTACTCCCCACCTTACTGCTCCAGATTTTTCAGCAGGAACATTGATTGTAGGAAGATGAGTGAACTCTGGCAACTGCAATTGAGTGAGATCTTGTCCAGATAGAGATCGTTCTATAAGTGCGGTACTTGACTCTACTGTAGTTTGATTTCTATATGTTACTCCCCAAGTATATGTTGTACTTGGATCTATATTGGAGAACAAGTAATCATTTTTCTGGATCCATCCACTATCTTCTTTACCTACTGTACTTGCATCTATACCAGTTCCTTCCCATACTCTGAATCTTGTTGCACTACTATCTACTGAAGAATTAGTGAAATCTCTCGCACTCATTTTAACAGTACCTATAGCTGTAGTATCAGTAACCCAACCTATAACTACCTCTGATGGTAGTGGATCAGTAACCAATGTAACTGCAGCTTCCTTTGGATCTGATAATTTTACTGCTGCTTCATTTCCTGCCTTGTCTCTAGTTTGAATGCTTACTCTATGAGCAGTATTCTCTGTAAGTCCTTCCTCTACGTATTGTAATCCACTAGCATAAGTACTTGTAAATCCAGAAGTAACGTTAATAAATTTATACTCTACTTCCGTACCAGATAATCCATCCGAAACACCAGAAGCTTTTATCCATATAGAATGATCATTAACTCCAGAGATCCCAGCTATACCTGCAGTAGAAGGAGCAGTACTATCATATCTTATATGGTGTCTAGTTACTGCACTAGTAGTTACACCACTAACTCCATCAACAATACTTACTATATTGAAGTATCTATCTGCTCTAGCTATAGTATCTAAAGCTTGAGATACTGTACCAGATGTCCAATCTATTCCTGATGCTTCTATCTGCGACTTAGTCCAATTTTCATAACCATATAGATAACGCGCTCCAGTTGGAACAGGTGCAGTAGTAGGAAATACTGGTGCCATCACGAGAGGAGTATCATTAATCCATTCTCCACTTTCATGTGTGCCATGTGTAGTATTAGATGCTGTAAGAGTCATTGTAGCAGGTATCTTATTAACTCTAATCGTTATACTTGGTGAGTTAATATTTCCAGTCAACGTAGTAACTGGTCTAGCTGTCCTTACAGGACCACCACTCCATCCCGTAACTTCGTATCCTTCTACTGTTGGAGCAAATGTAGCAGGAGCTCTTAATGTAGTAAGTAGAAGTGAAAAGTGACCGTTAGAATCTGTACGAGTTATACCTGTATAATGAAAGCCACTAGTATCTATAGCTTCTACTGGATCCCACTGTACACGTAAGTTAGGTAGGAGCTCACCAGTGACGTCATCCAATACTTGACCATATTGTATAAGTGCACCATAATGTTCTTTCTTATTTAGTAATCTTGGTGGTGTAATTAATGGCATATTATATCGTCTCTATCTCTTCGGGTAGAATATGTAATGTATGTTCAGGCATGATATCGCCATATACTGGACCTTTCTGTCTTCTTGCCCATGGCGGTAACTGGTTATCTCGTAGCTCGTCTATAGGTGCTCCAGCATTCAATACTTTCTCTAGTATAGCTAGTTGGAAATCTCTATCTAACGCGGGATATTCTTGATGTATAATAGCACTGTCAATAAATAGATGTCTAGGGTGTTGATCTATATCTAATGGAGCGGTTGATACCCAGTGTTGGAATGACATAGGACTTCGTTGATTAGATGTCTGTGTTATTTCCCAACGTATGGACTTTACTTTGAGAGTAGAAAAAATATTTCCAGACTTATCTACCTGAGTAGGATATTCTTGAATGGATTCATTGACACCATTTTCTAAAGTGACTGATACTTTATCTATCCTAGCTAATTCTCCATTAATAGGTTGTTGTGTCAGTATCGTTTTATTGATATTGATTGCACTAGAGAATGTAACATTAATTGTTACCTTTTGTGGTCTATCGTAACTGGCTCTTGAAGGACGAGACCATAATACTGTCTCTGGTACTGGGATAGGTAACGTTCTAAAGGGAGTAGGATTATAGTTTTCTATTAAGTATTCTCCGGTAGAATTAATTCCTGGAATATTTTGAGTATCTCTCAATAGTATAACTTGTTCTACTTCTAGTATGTTATGCTTACTGTGATCCAAAAGTACGTTGGGATTATTATTGAAGTTTTGTCTATCATCTGGTTCTAGTATACTTAGATTGCCTTCATTAGCTTCTACATGTCCAGCTAGATGTCCCAGATTTCTTCTGATATCATTACTATCCGCACCGAACTCTATATTAATATTGGATACGCTATTATGCATTGAAAGCTCTACTTCTATAGGTAATGATAATGCTTTAGTATTTTCATCCCAGCCCATAACACTGTCGGCATGTATGTTGTCCTGAGTACTAAAGTTCTCAAAGAATCTTTCTTCATCGGGATTCAGTGTAGAAGTAATTAGAAGTTCTTTAGCCTGTTGTACAAATGTAGAAATTTGTCTATTGTACGTTGAACTATTGGTATCAAATGTATCTAGATCATTTCTTAATTCTGATAGAATCGCATCAGTTCTGTTAATAGAACCAGTCAATGTGCCCTTTAAATCATTCCAGCTTTTGAGCGTAGCGGTATCATTAGGATCCGGTACGATTATATTAATGTCTACACTGGAATGTTCTAAGAATATACGTTCTAGTTCTTCATGTAGGTTTTGTTCTGTCATTATATTTGATTATGTGGGTGCAGGCCCGGTTGAAGATTCACACTTACGCTTTCTACTTCGGGAGTTCTATTGGATTCTGAGGATTTGTTACTTCGCATCTTGCATCTCAATCTTATACCATCACTAACACTAGTGTATTGGACTAGTACAGAATCAGGAGACAACTCTAATCTATCAAATCTAACATTAGTAACTAGTGTTCTGCCATCCATATAATATTCTATTCTTCTAGTTATATTCCAGTCAGATAGCTGAGGTTTCTCGAAACTTCTATAGTCAGTTTTGTCAGTTACTTCTACACCTAATATGGTTAGTGTAATGGGCACATAGCCTAGCGCATCTTTATCTACATTAGTAATAAGTGTATTCGTACCATAGAATCTATTTTTATCCCAATTGAATGCCGGATACCATACATTAGGTTGATGCTTAAGATGTATTATTCTACCTTCCCATCTAGGAGCATGCTCCGTAACTAATCTAGGTGGTACCCAATTGGTAATCCTTAACTTTGTTGGATCAGCATATTCGGGAGGATATATTCTAGCCATTATAACTCCGGAGCTACATATACTCTAGGTACCTTAGTAGTTAAGTTACCTAAATTGTATACTTGTTCGCCATTATTAAACCAGTAGAAATATTCATCTAATCTGATCATTACTGGGACACTGTGAATTTCATTTTGATAACTATTTGCAACCAACCACGCGTCAGCTTGTGCTTTGTTTACATATATACTATTTGCATCTGTGTTTGATCCAGATAGGGTACGCGTCGTTTCTGTATCATTTACAAATATATATCCCATTACTATTTGCCCTACCGCTATGTCATATTCAATAACGTAGTTGTCAGTTCTATTGACTGCAATTGCGCCTAGATCTATTTCAGTGGAGTTTATCTCTCGTACATTTCCGGGAGTTACTGCATTTCCATTCAAGTATATTACTGGAGTAGTAGTAGCTGCAATAGGAAACGTCAATTGAGCTGTAAATTGATCAACAAAATTGATTGGTTCTCTATATCTGGTTGTACCTTTGGGTAGTATAGGCATTTGAAATCTTCTAGTTATATCTTCTACCCACCATTCTACTGTACTTATCTCTGGTGTCTTTTGTTCAGGAACAATAGTTACTATCTCTGTAGGTTGTGATGGCAACTTGAAACCTTTGTTTTCTTCTGTGGTGTGTGACCACATATCTCCATTACCATTAGCTAAATAACTATCATAATTAAATTTGATACTAGCTAATCCTATTTGATATAGAAACTGTCCTGGAGGTATAGATTTAAGTTTGGATCCAGTCTCTAGTTCAGTAAGAGAGTCATCATAAATATTTGATTCTACTCTATTTACACTTTGATTACCTTCTATCCAAGTTAGGTCTTCTTTCTTTGCTCCATCTCTAGCGTAATTATTTATATCTTGATTACGTATCTCATAATTTTCTTGACACAATCTAATGCGTACCTTGCGTGCAGTTGTACGATTAAAATCATTTACTTCTATGAATTCGGTACCTGTGACATGATCCCAATTTCCATCAAGATCAGTTACTAATGCCCATGCCTCAGAATCTAGATTCTTGGTGTATATGTTACATAGCGTAGTTGGATACTTTCCTCTAAGATTAATAAGAAGAGAAGTAAAGGTTATAGATCCTTGATAGTGTAGTTCTATTTCCCACACTACTCCTGGATATGTTATATTATCTATAACGATGTGAGGTACTTCAGATGTCCATGCCCACTGCTCTATCCCTGCTCCTTTAAATAATTTTCTTATGTCTTGGGTGGAATCTACGAACTCAGGATTCTGAAGAGTAACTCCTCCATGAGGATTATGAGAAGGATAGGTAGTTAATGTAATGTCATTAGGTTCTTGAACTATAACATCACCATGACCCGGTAGATGTATTCCCCTATTTGTATCCATAGATAGGTTATTCAATTGTATTTCAGGGTCGGAAACCATGGGCACATACGTAGTCGACCCAGCACCTATAGAACTATGTGCCTTGAATTGCCTCAAGCTTTGATTCAAGTCTTTAGAAAGTCTATCCCAGAATTTTGCATTCCTCTTAGACTGATCAACGTATCTAGATCCAATTTCAACATATAGATCTCTAAGTTGTTCCAATACTCTGACATCAACATGTGACGAGATGATTATATCAGTTAGTTCTTTTATACTTGCGTAGTCATCTTCGGTAGCTTCTTCATATGCTGTTAGAGGACTACCATTAGTTATTAGACCAAGCCATTTACCTATAGCTTTAGCATAGCGTACATATCCCGTAATCTTACCTCGTCGTACCCACTCAGTAAGAAAGGATTGAAGTTCTTTTCGTTGTAATTCTTTACGTGTATCTTCTATCATGATTGTCCTATAGGTATGCCGTCCCAAACGTTATCATTTTCATCTATAATGATGTATGGACTTCCTGCAGGTACGTATTTTTCTACCGTCTGTTTGATAAAATTAAGAGATTCAATAGTTGCTTCGGCTGAAGTCATACCTACTTGCATAAATTGAAGTCTGAATTTTTCTTTTAAAACGATAGGAAGTCCTATGACAATTGTATTTGGTTCTAGTGGTCCGTCAAGTTGCATAGTTACACCGTGAATGATTCCCCACAACCACAAGTTGTCTTTGCGTTGGGATTATTAATTTTGAATCCTGATTGATTAAGTTCATCTACATAGTCAACTTCTGATCCCATCAGATAAATATGACTATTTCTATCTATGATTACATCTCCGTATACTATGTCCTCAGGTTTCTCGCTATCCCATAGCAGTTGATATTGAAACCCAGAACAACCTCCACCTCTAACGGTAATTCTCAAGCTCATCTCATCTACTTGCATTTCTTTAATCTTCTTGATAGCAGTATCTGTTACTGTCATAGTTACTCCACAAAGTTTTCATTCTCTTTGTATTTAGGAACTCGCTTAGGTTGTAGACCTCCACCTATTCTACGAACATCATGTATATTTATATCTGAAGGTGTGAATGGATTTAATGTGTAGTCTCCTAATACCTTAGCCCCGCTAGCTTGAATTAAGACCCTAGGTTCTTCAACTCCCCACATAGTGGAGCCAACAGCATATACCCCACTAGGATCATCAGCTATAGGATGCCATCCCAATCCACTTGCAGTTAATGCGATTCGTACTGCACCACTAGGCCATATATCATAACCTACCCCAGGATTCATATCGCATGATCGTATCTTAACATCTATCGGATAGAATCTATGTGATACTCGTATGCCTGCATTATGAGGTATAGATCTATCAAGTTTGATTAGTCCAGAATCTCTATGCCAGTCTGATATTTGATCGGTAGGTACATATTCTCCACCTACAAAGATTGCAAGTCCACTAGGGCCATTGACTCCAGTATGTGTATATAAACCGCTACCACTAATGTTCATGTCGTAAGGTTTATACCATGGATAACCATCGTTTTCATCTACGGTAACTCCACTTACATCAACTATAAGGGGAGCATCTAATACCTGTAGTGTATTGTTATCTATTCTGGTTCCAGGGGAATGCCGTACTGCATGTGGAACAATGGTATAACTATTTGGCACTTGATATTCTGTAATGTTTGTTGCTATAGTTCCTGAAGCAGGAGGTTCAGTATTAGGTACTTGAAATACTCTATATCCTTGGATGTGATCTATACCCGTACTTGGGAACCATCCGATACGTACTTTAGGATACCATGCATCTGTCTCTGTTCCATTAGGTTGAAATAATCTTACATCTCTATCGGGATGCCTCTGCACATAGACTCTTGATGCTCCAGCCAATCCATTAGTTACCTCTACAAACCCACTATCAGATACATGATAATCATATCCAGCTAGATATAGGGGAGTAGGATTTACATATTCTGATTGATATACAACATCATCCAGTTTGTATGCTGGGTATTCAACTTTGAGTACTCTGTCTCCGTTTCCTAGTTCAGGTGATAAGAGAAGTCTAGTTCTATAGTTTGATCCTGTTGTAGGAGCATAGTCTGACCAAGTTATAGCTGCAGCATAACGTGCAGGATCTCCATCAGGATGTAGTATAGAATTTCCGAACTGTAATTTGTACTGAGTCGATTCGATTATTGATCCATGTTCATCACGTAGTACAATTGCTCCACTAGGTTCAGTTGTAGCTACATCATACTTAGGCTGATACTGAAACTGCATAGGAGTGAACGGAGTAGTCAATGACCCAGATATAGAAATGTCAGTAACCATAACATGATTAGCTGCAACATTATTTATAGGTATTCCAGATGGAGTAAACGTTCCTCCGTTTACATCCACTACCTCCGCCTTTGATATATAATTTTCTGGCATTGTTCTAGTGTAGTCTTGGAACTTAATCATAGATTCAGCAGTACGGGGTCGATCGCTAGTGAAAGCGGCAACTGGGCACTGTGTATCTGTGTATGTATCTTGTAATGTCCAACGCATATTATATACCTGATGGGTGGTTAATGTCTATGTAGTTACTTATGTCTAACGCTTTAGCTGATGTTACTTTAATGTGATAAGGATCGGTCTCGGTTATATCTTGAACCTTATAATCAAATCTAAAACTACCATCTGATAACGTGTATTTTTCATAACTCTCCCAATTACCTTCGACATCTACTACATGTCCCTGTGCTCCACTAACGTCAATAGTAACTAATGCATCACGCATAGGTCCACCATTTGCATTTAATAGATGTCCGCCTATATGGATGATTCCATTTTGTGGTACTGTCTCTCTTGATCTAGGATATATAGTAAGGTATCCACTAGGATCAGAATTTTGATCATCATCTATAACAAGAAATTTGTTTCTGAATCTGTAGCTATTGGTAGGATTAACATCGATCTCTCTGAGTATAGAACCAATTCCTGATGCAGTGCTTGCTTCATAGTTTACACTAAGGTTAGTTCCTATACCTGAAGGAGAGTTAACTCTAATAGGTACCGTAGCAGGTTCACCTGAGATAGGTACTGAGTTCCAGTCTGGAATAGATGTCCAGAATTCCTGATCTCCTAATGACCATGTAATGTCATCTACTCCACCTAGAGTTGAAAAATTAGGGATTTGTTTCCATGCATATGTAGTCTGATTACCACTTGGATGATATCCATGTAATCTAGTAGTATTAGGAATTAATCCACTAGGTAAAGTAGGTAGTCCAGTGAGCTCTGTAACTGTTATAGGAGATCCGTGATCTGCACCTGATATATCTATCCATGAGTTATTTGATTCAAACGTAACAGTTCTCATATCCTCATATAGATGGAACGGTACATTACCCAGAAAATATGTTCCGTTCTTTACCTGGGGTCTCCATACTGTTTCAGCTATATCGAGTTCTCTATTAATCTTAAGATCTTCTTCTGTACCTACTCCACCCATAAATTCAGTATAGTTATTATTTATCTCTGCATCATAGAATGACGGAATACTACCAGAAGGTACTACTTCTGCGTTATTCCAATTATACTGACCCCACTTCATCGTATCCCATGTATACCCATAGATACTTCTAATTCTTTGAGCTAGTTCTTTTCTACCTATAGACGCTCCATCTAGAGTCAACTCACCAACATCTATCACTCTTACTTGAGTAGTTTCTAGAGGTGTCTCTCCACTTATTCCTATGAATGCTGTGTCTTGATCGTTATCTGGATGTGAGTAATCAGAGAAGTATTGATGTTTCCCGCCTTCATCTTTATAAACGTACTCTACTCTTACTTCAGCTTTAGTAGGAGGAGTCCAGTATAGGAATTCAAGATTGTTAGTATACTTAGCTTCATCATCCTTCCATACTATATAACCAGGATCACCATAGTTCAAAAATCCAGAATGATTAGGTACATAACCTGAAGGATATAACCATCCAGATGGAGCTGCTGCAGTGGTATACTCTCCGTAATGTACTAAAGGAGAACCATTAACATTTACTTCATCATCTATAAATACTCTGAAGGTACCTTTATCCGCTTTACCATTTACTGTAGCATTACCTAAGTAATCTACTTTGTTGGCTACACTTTCATCTAGATTTTCTGGAGGATGTGTAAGGTAGAAGAATTGTTTGTTATTTCTATAGTAGGGAGTTAAACCGAATTCCACACTAAGGGCATTAACTAATCCCTGAGGAGTACTGCCGGGTTGCCACTCCATGCGTTGTTTTAATCTACGTATATACTCGTGATCACTTTCATCTGCATGTCTAGGTAGTTCAAGTAGAATCCCGAATTCATCTAGCTCAGTCCAAAGTGTATGTTTTCTTAGTTCGCGTTCGCTCATTGAAAGTCACCATAGAACAGTCCGTTCCCTTGATTCCATAATTGTTCTGCTTCATGGGTAGTAATACTTCTATCCCACATAGCAAACTCATCGATCCATCCGTTAAACTCATTTCCCCCACTTCGAGAACCTATACTAAAATTGCTTCCAGTCACTGTAGTAGAAGCTGGTATAGTTCCTGCCTCTGTTCTATCTGCTTCTAGAGTACCATCAATAAACAACTTCATTCTTGCAATGCCCGCGTCTTCTGTGCCATCATATACTCCAACAAGATGGTATACAGTTGAAGTACTTAGTGTAGTATCAGATACAACGTAGTTAGATGTACTATCTATCATGAATCTAACTTTAGGACTAGTAGGTATAGTTATCTCAAAATTAAGGTCACTACCTGCCCATCTATTAGTGAATAGTATTGCCCATTGAGTAGCTTCCATTCTAAACCATACAGAGAAACTAAAATTTGCAAGTCCATTTAATGCAGGTTCATTAGTTACACTTCTAGAAAGCCTATCTCCACCCCATAGTCCAGAAAAGTCTAACGCATTACCATCCTTTCCTGCTATACTAGGAGGAGCAGACGCTACTGTATCTAGATCGTTAGAACCATGAGCATCAAATCTAGTACCTGATTCTTCATCTAACTTATAGTACGCAAGTAGATTAGTTTTTAATTTATTGGTAGGAGCAGCAACATTAGCTTTGTAATCACCATTACCTAATGTCTTTGTATATATTATTTGAGACATTTATTCACCTAGTTCTTCAAGTATAGTTTCTATATTTAATGCATCATCTAGGGTAAAACCATTGTCAAGCATGCTATTCAGATATGCTACTATTTTATCTGGATCTACTATCTCTACTGTATTTATAGATCCGGTTGCAGTACGTTGATTGTTATTAATCTGTGCACATACAATTATATTGCCTGTTTCCAAACAATAACTCCTTGTCGTCCTTCACTAGGGTTAGTTTGTTTAAATCCTTTTACTGGATCAATATCTATATTCTTGATAAATCCATTTGTAATTCTTGCCATTATGCTGCTCCTCCATCAGTTATAGTCCAACTATGATCTGCTATAAGTGCAGCTCTTGCAGTAGCACCAGATGCATTATATGTAGAATCTCCACCGTGGAATACTACAGAAGAATTTTGATTATTAGCTTCAGTATCTATGAGATAGTCTGAGTAGTCAGAAGTAGGGATCGTACAATCCTTAAAGTGCTGTGTAGCAATAGTAATAGCTCTTGTCTGTATAGGATTAGCAACTGTCATAGCTCCCCATCCAGTAAATGTCCATTGCATATTTGTTGCTGTATTGTAATCCCAATCAGGAAGTTGAAGTGCAACTCCACCACTATTGAAGAACGTACCCCAGAAAGTTGTTACATTCTCCGTAGCAGTAAGATCCACTCCATCCTTTATACATTGGGGGTACCCTTAACTGTACCATCTGTGATTATCTTTATCTTTGGCATAGTATATTCCTATATAGTAGTCACTGTTGTATCTGTGTCTTCATCCAAATCGTGATCTGCTTCACGAGTCCTACGGCCAATTGCTCTTGGTTGTTTCATTGACATTGCTCCCTGCCCAGAGAGGACGGCAATAAGGGCAAGT
>Ga0098061_1000839_pt1 | contig 15178 bp, 28 predicted proteins | sample 22_taG_FD_92579 | JGI IMG/M metagenome (GOLD analysis project Ga0098061, IMG submission 92579) | Marine viral communities from the Subarctic Pacific Ocean - 22_ETSP_OMZ_AT15343 metaG | ecosystem: Environmental > Aquatic > Marine > Oceanic | place: Subarctic Pacific Ocean | collected 2015-01-20 | reverse complement strand
CTCTTTGGGTCCACGATGGCGGTCAACTACGTCGTAGATGCCGGCTATGTCGATCCCGAAGACTTTCCCTTTGCGACCCAGCGGCAGCACGGCGAGGCGTTGTGCGAGGTCCGAGCAGGGCGGATCGAGGTGTGCTCTTTGAAAGTCGCTATCGGACAGATAGAGGGGCCATGTCCTACACTGCCTGAGAGCTGCTCATCTATCACCGTCCTGGAGTAAGCCATGTTCTCCCTCCTCCTCGCTGTCACTGTGTCGACCGCAGGCGAGCCCGCCGAAGGCAGAGAGGTTGTTCTCTCCCCGGAAGCTGCGGCAGAGGAGGCCCACGAGGAACTGATGGGAGAACTGGAGGCGATGTCGGAGGACGTGCGGACCATCGACATCGAACTGCTGAAGAAGGCGATGCAGGCTCACCAGGAACGGCAGCAGCCCGCACTCGTCTCGCTGGAGACGTCGGAGATCGCCGACGACTCCGGGGACATGATACTCGCTCCGGTGCCTGTCTTCGGGCCGTCGGTCGCCCCATGAGCGACTACGTCATTCTCGACTGGCAGCACCACGGCAAGCCAGGGAAGGACGACCATGGCGCCAGCTTCGAGGGGCTTCGGGAGACGGACCTTTCGAGCGCCTACATCAATGCCGCCAAGGCCGCTTTGGAGCTTGCGGGCATTCCCGCGCTTGTCTTGGCTTACGGCTGGTACGGTGCCCGCCATGCCTATGTCCGGGAAGCCGCAAAGGCTGTGACCGGGAAGTGCGTCTACGTCGCCTGCCATGTGAATGCAGGTGGCGGTTCTTATGGGCTCGTCTGCTACGACAGCCGCAGCAGCGCAGGGGAGTACCTGTCGGATGCGGTGTCGGCTGAGCTTGGGAAGCTGGTAGGCAAGTCCCGAAGCGAAGCGGCGAGCGCCTCTCTTTGGGGGAATGCCTACAACACGATCAGCGGGGTCTACGAAGGCCCGGCTAATCTCTCAGGCATCTGCTTTGAACCAGGCTTCATCGACGGTGCCGACAATCGACACCTTTGGTATGCTGATGGCCTTGTCCGGGTTGGCGAGGCTCTTGCCGCTGGGATCCTTAGCTACCTTGAGGTGAAGTGAAGTGCCCTATAAGAAGCCATCCAAGATGAAGCCAAAGCCTGCTGCAAAGAAGGGCTACTCCTCGCCTAAAAGGCCTAAGGCCAAGTCAAAGACAAAGAGATAGAATGGAAATCCTTGATATTTCAGAGCTTCCTGCTCTCGATGACCTGTCTGGCGACCTCATTGAGACGCTGGAGGACCACGCCGATGGCCTGCTGGATTTGGGCATTAGCCCCAACCAGACTGCCGAGATGATTGGCTCTCTCGCCGACGACTTGCTGGACTTCGAGTCCCTCCTCGGCGGCCCCTGGGGGGCGGCTCTTGAGGCCATCGACGACAAAGTGATCACCAAGGGGATCGCCATTGGCCAGGCCATTGTGGCTAAGATCATGGCGCCCGAGGCTCGCGCCGAGCGCAAGGCCAACAGACAAGAACGACGTGCGGCCCGTCAGGCCCGCCGAGCAGCCCGGAGGGCATCATGAAGGACTATGGAAGCCGACGCCTACTCATCGTTCTCGCGACCACACTTCTTGTTGCGCTTGCTGACTTCATGGGGGTGCCCCTTGGAGCAGAGAGCCTGGAGACCATCCAGAACCTCGGAGTCGCAGGTGTCCTCGGCATTGGCGCCGAGGACTTCGCCAAGGCCTGGAAGGGCGGACAGGCCATCGCTGAAGCAGCAGAAGGCCTGAAGGACGCGGCAGAGGAAGCCCTCGAAGGCGCAGAAGAGGCGTCTGAAGAAGGCTAATGGGAAAGAACTACCGCTTGTTGAGCAAGCAGCTGCTCAACAGCTCAAGCAGTGCAGCGATGAACGTGAATGGTTCATCGACCGCCGTTGAGTTTACTTTGAGTCCGCCGCGCAGAGTCACTTATGAGGTGACGGATCTGATCCTTACCATCCACTCGTCTGGCATGGACCTCGCCACAGCCTCAGAGCTTCGGGTGTTTGGTGCTTCAGGTGCCCTCACAAACGGCGTCAAGCTGACAGAGAAGAAGGGCTCCCCGAGAGTCTCGGTGGAGGTCTTCCCTGCTCCGGTCAAGAAGATCATTGACCTTTACAGGTACACGTCCTGGTCCGGATCAGGGGTCAAGATTGTCGGCAAGACCGATGGGATTGCAGCCGGAACAGACCAGCTTGTTGCGACAATAAGCTGGCCGAAGCCGATAACCATCAGGCCAAACAGCCTGGACAGCCTCGTCCTGACTGTTCAAGACGACCTGTCCGGGCTGACGCTGTTTGAGGCCCACGCTGTTGGCGTCCAGTCTGCGGTGACGAGTTAGAACGCCTATTCTGGGTGGATTTCCGCGTATTCGGACTCCAGCCAGTCGAGGTAGGTCATCTTCGCGTCTTCCTCCATTGCGTCCAGCCGGGCGTTCTTTCGGATACCAAGATCCTTCCGGATAGAAGCGACGGAGTCCGACGGGATGCGCTGCTCGGCAGCCTGGATTGCGGCGGGACTGACACCAGGAGAGCCGCCCCCGAGAGAAAGTCCCGGCTTTGAGGCTGGTTGAGGACCGTTGTACCCCGCAGGAGTTTGGGGTGCCTTTGGCTCAGGCTCGCGCTCAGGGGGCGGCTGTTCACTGAAGTGGGCTGGAATAGGCTCTGGGACCGGGGCGGCCTTGAGAACGTCGTCCAGCGCCCCCATGCCGGTTGGGAGGGGCAGTGGCTTTGGCTCCGCCTTTGGCGGCTTGACCTCTTCGGCCTCGGCGTCAAAGACAAGGACGTTGTCTGGAGCCTCTCTTCCATCCAGGTCCAGCGCCATGGTGAACTCTTCGTCGATGGGGAAGAGACCCCTTCGGGCTGCGTAGGACACGATGGTCTTGAGGGCCATCTCCAGTGGCCATTGGCTCCACGGGGAGGCGGACTTGTTGTCCTTCTGGTCGTACTGCCAAGCCTGAGAAACGGCGCGGCGCTTCTCAATCTCTGCCTTGGTCAGATCCGTGAAGCTGACGTGTCCGTTAGGCAGACGAACAATAATGTACGCGCCACGGAGGTTTTCCCATGTCCGGTCTCCATCGAGGTCTGGAACATGGACCAGGTCTGGGTTCAATCCAAACCGCACGTCGTACTTGTCGGTCTTGAATACCAGACGGGGCTCCAAGATTGCCCCGAGCTTCTCCCCGAGAGCCTTGTATCCACGCCAGCCGATCTGCCAGTTGAGTTCCATCGCCTTCTGCCAGCCCCGTGGGCCCTTGAAGGACCGCTGGCGAGGGATGAGGTCCACCACAGGCACTGCGCCGCCAGGAAGGAGCCCTGTCAGGGCCGAGAGGCAGATGCAGTTAGCAACCGAGGATGCTGTGCAGTCATAAATCTTGGCGTTTGCGGTCGCAGACGCCTTGATGGCAAACATCAGGCGGTCAGTGGCCCGCTGGAGCTTGTCGTCCGGGATGGACATTGGAAACCCAGCCCGAACCTTCGGCATGACTTGCGCGAGAGTGGCCTCGAACTTTACAACGGCGTTGCTCATTCAGATTCATCCTGTTGGAGTGGCTTTAGGCGCTTGCCCTTGCCCTGGTGGTAGCAAATGATGATGGGGCTGCCGTTCTCTGCCTTCAGACCGTAGTCTGAGCCGATGGCTTGCTTGATCAGGTTCCCGAGTTCTCTCTTTTCTTTCTGCGCGGACTTCTCTGCGTCAACCTGCCGCTTGTAGGCGTCGACAAGCCGGATTTCGAGGTCGGATGCTCCACGGTAGGTCTTCTTCTTCGGAGTCGGGAACAGCTTTGCCAGTCCGCTGCTACATCCCTTTGAGCCGGTGACCGGAGGAGGGGTGTCCTTCTCGACATAGTCGTGCCACCAGCCCCTCATGCGCTCGACGAGCGCCTTCTCAACGGACTTGTCTCGCTCAATGCGGTAGGTCCGTAGCTCGTAGCTCGACCAACCCCACGCAGCGAGCATGGTGAATGGGTATGAGTCGTCGACAGCCTGCTGCCAGACGACCTGCGCCGCCTTGTCTGGCGGAAACAGGTCCGAGCCGTCAGGGCCCCAATCATCGCCAAACGACCTCAGGGTCTTGACTTCCAAGCCGCACTTCCAGCTTCGCCCCTTCCACACGCGCCCACGGAAGTCGACTCTTGCGCTCATCCACGGCTCTTCCCCGATGTTTGGAGGCTCGGAAAGGGCTGGACCGGGATCAAAGATGAGATCCATGCGTTTGCCCATCTCGCGGGCAACCGCGTCTTCCATCATGTTGCCTGCGGCCTGGTCTCCACTGAAGCCCTCCGAGGTCTCGGTCCTTCCGGTCTTTTCGAGCCAGACATCCCAAGCATCTCCCCAGCTGGAAAGGCCGAGGACTTTTGCTATGTCGCTGGAGCCGAGGGTCGACCGTCGGTCATATACTTCGCAGCTCATTACTGGACTTCTCCTGTCGGGGTTGACTATAACAGTACCCACTGGAGATATCAATCATGAATAACCCTTGGTTCGCGGGGCTCCTTGCCAAGGAGCCCGCCGGGAAGCAGCTTGGCAGGCTGATCCGACGACGCCGGACCGGCAGATGCCTTACCCAAATCGAGCTTTCGAATATTATTGGCGTGACTCAGCCATATCTTTGCCAGATAGAGGCCGGGAAAGTGCCTGGGGACAGTGTCCTCATGGCCATTATTGATGCGCTGGACATCGACCCAGCAGACCTGCCGCAGTTCAGTGAGTGGGGCTCACCGTGACCACGGTTTTCCAGATCACAGTCCCAGGGGACCCGGTCGGGAAGGCCCGGCCTCGGGTGACAATGCACGGAACCTTCATGCCAAAGAAATACAAGGCGTACCTCAAGAAGGTCTCCACTGTGGCTCAGTACGCAATGAAGGGGCGTCCGGCCATTGACCGCCCGATCAAACTCACGGTGGACACATACAAGTCGCGCCCAAAGAGCCGACCATCGACCTGCTCAAAGGAGTTGTGGGTTCCAGAGCGGGTCCCATGCCCAACAAAGCCTGACGCGGACAACGCTTTGGGGTCAATCATGGACGGCCTGGAGCAGGGCGGGGCCTACACCATGGATTCAGGGTTCACTGTGCGCTGATTAGAACCTGGTGGTGTGCGCTCGGAGAAAGCCCGAGGGTCGACGTTCTGATGGAGGTCTACTGATGGCCTTTCCCAACACATCCCTGACCTACTACTGCCGATTCTGCGGCCACAAGGCTTATGCGCCCATGCCTGGTTGCGCGAAGTGTGGCTCGACCATTCCACTAAGGGAGTTCTGATGGCAAAGGGAAAGATCAAGCTGATCGACAACAAGGACCGGAGGTTTGGCTCAAGCAGCCAGTACCTTTGCTTGAAGGTGGAGGCCGACTATTCAGCAGCCGCTGAGGAATACCTTCTCCTGACCGAGAAGGAGTTCGAGGTTGCCCAAAGCCGAGGCGGGGACAACCCAGAGGACATCGAGGGCCTAAAGCTCGGCGTGCTTTCCTTGAGGGAGAACAAGGGCCGGCGCTTTGGCTCTGCGCTGCATTACCACGCAGTCAAGGTCCATGACCTGGACGGGAACACCCAAAGCCTCCTGCTCACAGATGCGGGCCTGGAGTCTGCGCGGAGTCGCTCCGAGTCAAATGAGGAAGATGTCGAGGCAAACAAGACGGGTTGGCTCGCGGACCTGTTTGATTGATCAACGAAACATAAGGATGAAAGCCATGGACGAGATGAGCCCAAATGAGATCAAGGCATATCTTGAAGACGTCAATCCTGATGCTTTGATCTGCGACGGGCTGGACTCGGCTTTGGTTGGAGTGGTCAGGAAGCCCTGCCAGGGCGAGGTCGCGATGTACGACGAGGACCTGTGCATTCGCTTGCTGATGTCTGACTTGAGCATGACCTACTCCGAGGCCGTTGATTACTTCGAGTTCAACATTGTTGGCGCCTTTCTGGGCCCAGACACACCGTTCTTCAGGATTGCGGCTGCTGAGTAGAAGCTCAACGCCCCTGTCCTGATGCTGATCAGCATGGTAGGTTCATGGCATGGCACGAGTAAAGAACAGGAAGCAGGTCCTCAGGATGGCCAAGTACGTCCGCAAGGCCCTGGACGTTGATCAGCCAGAGCCGGAGCGCGAGGCAATTGCAAGAGCCCAGCGGCTGGAAACCGCTGGGCGTCTCAGGGATGACGGGACAACAGTCCCGGTTCATCAGGATGAGATGTAGCTAAACGCCGGGAGGAAGGTTCTTCTTCGCCTTCTTACCCGAGGTCTTCTTCTCAACCTTTGGCTCCTCCTTGGAGGGCGGAGCGGCAACTGCCGGCTCCTTTTCAACGCCAGCCTGGGTGGCAATCAACTTGGTCAGAAGCTCAACAAGCTGATCGTTGGCGCTGTCCTTGTTGTTCATTGCGGCAATCAGGTCTTTGTAGCCAAGGTTGTCGTTGTGGACATTGACCGTCGGAGACGAGACCGGAGCACCGTTGGCGTACCGGATTTCGGTCTCGTTCTTCAGGTCTACCCAGCGAATCACAAGGTGGAGGTGGGGGATGTTGTTGGTCTCATCCAGGATCTCGACAAACCGGAAAGCTGTCGGCTGCCAATCTCCGTTGGGCTGTGACCGGATGATGTCTTCGCGAACGCCCCACGCCTGCCGCGTGACCATGTTGTAGAAGCCGGGCTCGGTGACAGCGTTCAGAAGGTTGGGGATGCTCCATCGGATTTTGTCAGACAGCTTGTTCCGGTAGTTAGGAATCTCATCGGGGCTGGAAATGCCCAGCTTTTCAAAGGCCCCGTCCACCAGCTTCTGCATGGCCTGCTGGCCGACCGTCATGAGAACGCCGGGGCTTGTAATCTTCGGAGGGCCCTTGGCCTTTTCTGATTTCAAGGTGTCCTTGTTCAGCTTCATCGCGTGCGGGATGAGGTCTTCCGACTGCTGAACAATGCGATCGGTGGGGACAGTAGAGGACATGTGGATTCTCCTAAGTCAGAAACAATCTGGTCTGGACCGTATCATGGTGCCACTCGGAAAGTAGACACCTAACCGCTGAAACCAAGGTCATCGTCGGGATCTGGAGTGAAGCCAGACGACCCGTACAGGGTGACCACGTTTTCCGCGAGCGTGCTGAAGCGCTGATACTCAGGCTCCCAAAGCAGGCGCACCTTACCGGTTGCTCCACCCCGGTTCTTACGAATCAGAAGCTCTGCAACGCCCTTGTCCGGGCTGTCTGGGTTGTAGTACTCATCTCGGTACAGCATGATGACGGCATCAGCGTTCTGCTCGATCGCCCCAGACTCCCGAAGATCGCTGAGCATGGGGCGCTTGTTTGGCCGACGCTCGCACTCTCGATTGAGCTGAGCGAGAACAACCGTCGCAACATTCAGCTCTCGTGCAAGCAGCTTCAGCTCTCGACTGATCTCCGAGATGGCCTGCTCACGCTTCTTCTTTGCCTCAGGGCTCGACGCCTGCGTCAGCTGGATGTAGTCCAGCCCAATCAAGGAGAGGTCGGGGTGCTTTGACTTGAGCTGTCGGGCCGCTGCGCAGATTTGGCCAATGCTTCTTCCTGGGGTGTCGTCCAGGTGGATTGGCCAGCTGTACATTTCGTTCTTTGCATCATCCATCCGCGTCATGTCGAGCTTGTCGAGCTTCCCCGACTGCAGGCGTCCGTAGTTGATGCCGGCGAAGTCAGCGAGTTGACGGTCGAACAGCTCTACGTCCCCCATCTCCAAGGAGAACTCGGCGCACCGATGCCCGTTGCGTCCCGCGTAGGTCAGGATGTTGCTCAAGACAGCGCTCTTGCCCATCGCGGGCCTTGCTGCGACGACGTAGCTCTTGCCGGGCTTCAGCCCTCCGAGCTTGTGGTCAAGCTCGATCAAGCCTGTCGGAACACCAATCACGCGCTGCTCATTGGCGGCCCTAAACCTCTCCTCCATCTCCTTGTCGTGGGCGTCAATGACAGCATCCATGTCCTTCCAGACAGACCTTCCAGGAGCCTGCTCTGATGCCCTCTTTGCCAGGCTCATGCAGTCGGCGACTACTGACGCCAGGGCGGTCTCACCATCCTGGGCCTTCATCGAGAGTTCCTTGAACCCAGTCATCATCATCCGCCGGATGGCGTTTTGACGGATCAGGCTGGCGTGCTGCTCTGTATGAAGCATCGTCACAACGCGGTCAGAGAGCCCAAGGACATACGCAGGACCGCCGTAAGCCCTCTCGTCGGAGCCTGAGCTTGCGACGATCTGTGTGACGGTCATCTGGTCAACCGCATCGCCTGCCTCGTGCATCTTGAGAATAAGCTCCAGCAGGCGGCGGTGCTTCCCCTCGTAGAAGTCCTCCGGGTCAACAAGGTCTTTGACCTTTTGGACCAGGCTTGAGTCCATCATCAAGCATCCAAGCAATGACCGCTCGGTGTCGACGGCGTTGGGGAAAGTTCTGTCGTTCATGGTGTGGTTCTCCTGCCGTATGATTCCAAAAATGCTTGTTTGAACTGCTTGGCCTTGAAGTCAAGACCGGTGTCCGAGCCCATTTCCCTCCATGAGCCCCAGACGCTACGGACTGCGTCAATGGCCATGGAATCAAACCTCGGGTCTTTGTTTGTTGAAAAGTGCCAGCCGTCTCCAGGAGGAGAGTCCATGCCTGAAACACCCTTGAGCCTGGCCCAGGCACGGTCTGCAACCGATGCGTCCTGTGCGGATGACTTTGGCCTGAGGTCCTGGTAGCCCCGGTCCTTCCAGTCAGTGGCGTCGCCAAGCCTGGACGACCACCCCTTTGACTTCATCAGCGTTGGCAGCCCGAGGTACTTCTTGCCACGGTCGTTCTCGCCACGGAAGAAGCTGGCATCACCGGCTTCATGTGCCCACCGGATGACCAGCTTGCAGTCCGCGATGCTTGATTCTCGAATCCGGGCGTTGATGAGGGTCCGGTCTCCCGTGCTGAGCTTCCGTGCCCCTGGATGCCAGGCCTTCCAGTAGAGGAAGACCTCGTGAGCATGGCTTGGCTTGATCTCGGGTCGAGAAGTGACCTCTCCCCCGTGGGGGGGAGACTCCCCCGTAGGGGGAGGGGGGGGAATCACAGTTGATCCGGGCGCGGATGCCGGCGTGCGTGAGGCGGAATCGTCACGCAACTCAAGTGCTACCGGTTGTGCCTCTACACTGGCTGACTGGCTCGCCTGGGTGCTACTGGAGCGCGATTCAGACGCTACCGGAACGCTACTGTGATGCGATCCGCCGGTCATCTGGTCCCAGAGGGATGCGGTCTTGGCAAAGGACCAGCGCCAGCGTGCCCGCAGCTTTCGCTTGGACCAGGACTTGAGGTCTCCAGCGTCGATGATCGTTTGAAGCTCGACCCGAGCATAGAGCGGCTTGATTGGCTCGGACCACTCGGTCCGAAGCAGGTCTCCGTAGTCTGAGGCAACGCTCATCTCGGGCCCATGGGTCCACGGCGCACGGTGGCGCCGGCCTGTTCAGGCATGTTGTCTCCGGTTCTCTGGTGTTTCCGTCCCTGGAGGGCCCCCCGGAGCGACCGGGGGGGGCGGCTCGTGTGAGCCACATCCAGAGATTGGAGTGAAGGTTTTCTACCTTGTGCGGTTCTGGTTTGTCAAGGATGCCCATCCAGGTGGGCTTGTGAGCGGTCTGTTTCACCGCTGTGAATGGATGGCCTGCGACGTCCCCCTGAGGCTCCAGCAAAATGCTGGCGGCATTTCCCCCAAGGAACCATACCGTTCATGGTGTGCGGGATGGTGTTTGGTGGGCGTCGCAGGCCGGAAAGGTGTGCCCGCTGGGCTCTCGCGTAGTACCGCCCACAAGGGTTCAGTCTACACCCAGCGGGCCTGGATGGATAACCCCCCTGTGGGGTTGCCCCCAGCCCCTGGAAAGGGTCGGGGCTGGGGGCATGGGTTGATTCTGACAGGAGATCACCCAACCGAAGCCTATGTCTGGGCATCGGCTTGTGCAAGACGTGATTTGATTGACCTTGTGCTTGGGCCAGGCACCGGCTCGTCCTTCAGAAGGAGCCGGTATCCGGCCACACGCTGCCCGTTGACGGTCTTCCATGAGCCCCAGTAGGCCACGGCTCGCCCTCGGTCGTTAGAAGCATCCTGAAGCCTTCTGGAGGCCTCCTTCGATGGGCTGCACACAACAAAGATTGGTGCCCAGGTCGAGTGGTGCAGGCCGACAACTGATATTGGATGGCTGAGGTACAGCTCGACGCTTGAAACAAGCGATTGTGTAAATGGACACCTGGTCCAGTGAGTAATGTGATAAGACACGTAATGCCTCGAATGGAACCGCCGTATATTCTTCACCCAGACTTAGAGACCATGGACGAAAGCATGGTCTTGTTTCCGGGTCAGCGAGTGAAATGGAAAGACTGCTGGGCGGTCGTCATTGACGAGTCCTGCCCCGAGTGTGGTCACGTCGGGGCCCCCCATCCTCCGTTTATTCGGATGATGGAGGGCGATGACGCTGACAGGCGGCTGTGCCTGTGCTGCGGATGGATTGATCAGCCGAACTGATCGGCCTATGCCGGAGGAAGGTTGCTGATGAGGGCCCATGCTATGAGTGCAGCTACGCCAAGCAGCGTCAGTAGAGACCCTACTGCAAGATAGGCGTCCTCTCGGTCACCTCTTGGGTCGTAGATGAGTTCGGAGAGCGTGACCCAGGTAGCAATGACTGCGGATGCAGTTGCGATGAAGATGTTCATTAGTCAATCCGCTTTGGCATGAGGACAATGGTTCCACGCAGGTCCCGTTCCGGCTCCTCGTGCTCTTCTATGGTCAAGCCGAACGTCCAGGTCAGGACCACAGGCTCATGTGGGGCTCCGTGGGACCACTTGACAAGGGTGTTCGAGGCTCGGCGCTGCTTGAATCCAAACCCTACTTCCTTGTGGACTGTTCTTTTGGTGGTCCAGTCGATCACTTCGTAAGCCTCTTTCAGAAACAAAGGATCGAACCCGACGATCTTGGCTGGCGTCCGGTTTTCAAATGGCACCACATGGTCGGTGGAGGGGAAGAAGTTCTGCCCGTCCAACGTCTCCATGTTTTGGAGGCCCTGATCGACGTTGGCGATGCCAACACAAAGTTTCAGGATGTCGGACGCCTTGATAGCGAACCGCTCGCCAGCGCGTGCGCCAAAGCTGTTTGGAAACTGAAGTCGTGTCATTCGGTATCCATCGCTGCTCTCAAGCCTGAGCCGGTCGTCAGTGATGGCGTGGACCCCGATTTGATTCAAGCTGGGTCGGGTTGGGTCTTTGCTCATGGTGATGGCCAAGGCCTTGGCCAGCTTGTACGGAATGAACATGGGTTCTCCTGTCAGTGATGGGTGAAGGGTTGGGGGTTGGTGACCATCGTGCTGGTCACCTCTGGACGCCCCCAGTCGCCGAGCCCGCTGCGTCGTAACCATGCCCCATTCCGTTGCTCCCGACGCGGCGGGACTTAGGACAAGCAACGGGGGACACGAGATGTTCTCTACTCCGAGGAGTAGCCGTCGAACCATGGTCCAGACCTCTCGGTCCGCTCACGGCTCTCCGGTGCAGTGCAGGTCCTGGAGCTTGTCTCCGGGTCGGAGTAATGCTCCTGTGCCTGTTCCAAGGTCAGTCCGGCCTTTACGACCTCGTTTTGGCGCTGAGCTTGGAACATCCTGATGATCTTGTATGTGTTCATGCCGCTTACTCGTTGTGCTGTGGCTGGCTGATGATGCGATTGATGCACCCGGTGATTCCCAGGAGCATCCCCTGGTAAATCAAAAGGCTTTCGCGCTGCGTGTCGTTCATGTGTTGCTGCTCTTTGGTCTGGATGTAGGACAGGTAGTCCCGGATGGACTCAAGCAGCTCCTGACGGCCAATCTGGTCGGGCATCTCAGTTGTACTCCTCGGTGCTGAACACTGCATACAGGGCGAGAGCAAGCTCAGTGCGGTCCTCATCGGTGATGTCGTTCTCCAGGTACGCCTCCATCCAGTCGAGAGCCTTCTGGTCCTTGTGTCTGCTGCTCTCGTAGAAGAGGCTGTCAGCCCAGGCGTAGAACTCTCGGACACCAAAAGCAAAGCCTTCTGGAGAGTCGAGGTCAAGGTAGATGTCCTCGGTGGACGACTTCTTCCACTGTCGGTCCTCGCCAAAGACAAACCACCTGATGTATCCGTCAAACGGCCAGCCGCGAACCGCTGGCTTCATGTCGATGGCTGTTCCAGGGCCGAGGTATTCGTGCCTGACCGGCGTTCCGGGCGGAAGCTGGATCTGACGAGGAATAATCTCACTCCAGTGGGCGGTCGTGATGTTCAGTGCAGTAGTGGTCATGGTGTGTCCTGGTTGGTGGTGTGGGTGGATTCAGCGGGCGCGGCGGGCGCCCAAGGCGTCCTCGGAGAGGGCGTCGTGCTCCGATTGAGCAGCGTCCTGCTGGTCAAGGAAGGCCTCCATGGCCTGGTAGGGCAGTTCGGCCAACTCGGCCCCAGTGAGGGGGTGCGGGCTCCAGGCCAGTTCAGCCTCGCCGACCATGCCGGGCTCCCAGGTTGTCTCCTCGGGGCCCGACAGATCGGGCGGACTGTAGTCAACGCTGACCTCGAACTCGAACTCAGTACGGTAGATGGTGACGGTGAGGTTCGTCAGTGCAGCAGTGGTCATGGTGTGTCCTTGGTCATGAAGTAAAACGGGCTTGAGCTGGAGAACTGGTATCCGTAGACCCTCTTGCGGTCGGATGGACGCCTGATCTTGATGCGGCTGAAGACCGCAGGCTTGTTCAGCTTCTGTCGCACATGGCAGTGTCGGTGAAAGAAGTCCGACACGTTCTTCTCGGTCAACTGACCATGACTACGAGCCGCGATGTCTTGGGCTGACAAGTAGCATCCCTTGGCCTGCTGAAGAACTGCCGCAATAGCGTTGCGGGTCCGAGTTGATTGGATGCCCTTCCACGGAGACCGCTCAGCAACAGCCAGACGGGCGAGCGTCGTCGTTGAGGGAGGAGGAGCAGTCGGCGCCCGGATAGACGGCGTTGGCGAGAGCTTGCCGATGACCTGCGTCAAGGTCTTCAGCTCATCCTGGTGTTCTTGAATCGTGGCGCTCAGCCGAACCAGCTCATCGTCAAGCCACTTCTTACGAGAGACGGCGTGCTGGATCAGGGTTGTGGTGTCCATGGGGGCTGACATGTTGTCCTCGTGTTTGGGTTTCCGGGCCGGCATCGGCAAGCCTGGAGGGTTGTTTTTGAATCAGCGCTGTCGCCAACGCATCTCGCTAAGGGTCCCAAGAAGAGCGTCGGACAGCTCGGGGTAGCCGCGACTCTCTGCGATATCGACGGCCTCTTCCAGGTAGCCCTGAGGGCTCGGGTGCAGCCAGAGCTTGGTGAGGATCTCCAACTCGGCCTTTTCACCAAGGTTGTCGATGGCTTCATGAATGTGATTTGTCCAGGAACTCATGCCTGACTCCGAAGGTTGCTGTTGATGAAGAGGTCTGACGGAGTGAACCGCTGACCGTTGACTGAGACGGTGTCGAATGACCTCCAGTCCAGCTTGACTGTCTGGAACCTGGAGGTGGGAAGGTCCTTTTCAATCCACCTGCGGACGAGAGTGACGTCCTTAGACCGACGGATCTTCTTGTCGGCAGTGGAGTGCTCGTTCACGAACACGTTGTTGAACAGCCCACGGATGTAGACCGGAGCGGTGAGGTCGACTACGTCGTCGTCACGCTTGATGTACAGGCCGGGAGCAAGCTCGCGGAAAGGGCTGGGCCTTGTGCTGACACCAGCCAGAACACTGTCGACCGACTTGTTGACCTTGGCCAGCGCAAGCTCGGCGATACGCTGAGCCTCACGCGGGTCTTCCAAGCGAGTGGTGGTCGGGCAGCCCAGGGCCACGCTCAAAGCACTGACGCTCTTGAGCTGCGCTGCACTGCGCTCGTTGGCTCGCAGCCAGCTGATGCCGACGTTCAGCCAGATGTCCTCGTTGTGGCCACTCTGCGCAGAGTTGTAGCCACGGACAACGACGATGCCGCCGCGTGGGTTGGAAATGAAAGCGTTGATGAGGTCGTTGCGGGTCATGGTCTCTCCTGTCAAAGTCAAAGTACACGCCTGACACCTTTCCGTCAAGGCCTTTGTAGACGTTTCTTGATGGTTACGGAATACCGGCCGTCTGGCCGACGGACAATCCAGACATCGAGGTCAAGGTCACGAGACTCCCAGTGAGACTGAAGGTTCCGAGTCCAGGTCTCGATGCTGCCGTAGGGCATCCTGTTGGCAGCGTAGTTGCCACGGAGGACCCGTGCCGCACGCCTGACGCTTGTTCCGACAGCGCTGGCGAACTGGTCCAAGCCCGGCGGTTCCCCGTCTGCTGACAGCCCGGACTCCACTTGTCTCCAGCCAGCCCAAAGTTGAAGCATGAGATGCTGAACCGGGTGCGTGGCCGGCAGTTCACCTTTCAGGATACGGTGTCTATTAGAGTCGGAGCGTGGCATGGATGACGTACTCTCTTTGGTGTTGAGTGGACGGTATGTCCGCCCAGACCTGCCTTTAGAGCAGGCCACCCCCTTTGTTCATGATGCCGGCCTTACGTTGTGCAGGCAGTCAAGGCTGCTGCTGAGCGAGGTGCAGGGCAAGCCGTCAGACTTAGAGGTTCTGGGCGATACGGCTATGCGCCACCTTCTTTCCAAGTCAGGCAGCTTCTGGTCCGCATTGTCTTTGGATGCGTCGGTTGAGAAGGATGCTGTCTCTCAGCACCAGGAGATGGCCGACAGGGAGCGGGTCAGGTCTCGCATGTCGGTCTCTCCGACTGATGCAGGCAGGGACCTTGAGGTCTATGCCTCACTGCGCCGCAGGGTCAAGTGGTAGAGCGGGGGGCGTCCGCATCTGACAGCGCGGCGGGCGGCAGTGGAAAGTCCGCGCCGCACTGGCAGTGCAGCCGCATCGGAGCAATGTCTTTCGGTCTACCTTTGAGGTAGTGGGTAGGGTTCTGGGTCGGCGTCAGGCCAAGCTGTTGGATGACGACCCTTGTGACCCGCAGCTTTCGAGTGTCACCGGTTCCGCATTCTGGGCAAGTGATCAAGTCGTTCACGACGTCACCTCCACCTGCTCCATCACCCGATACTGAGCCCCGGCGGGGCGGCCCATCCAAGCAGTCTCGGGCCTGAAGATGATGACGGCAGACGGAGCACCAGCGGTCGTTGCGGTGCCGGTGTAGTCCGGGGGCGGCTCGAACTTCAGGCGGCCGGCAATCAGCCGCACTTCGTCGG
>Ga0098061_1000837_pt1 | contig 15195 bp, 20 predicted proteins | sample 22_taG_FD_92579 | JGI IMG/M metagenome (GOLD analysis project Ga0098061, IMG submission 92579) | Marine viral communities from the Subarctic Pacific Ocean - 22_ETSP_OMZ_AT15343 metaG | ecosystem: Environmental > Aquatic > Marine > Oceanic | place: Subarctic Pacific Ocean | collected 2015-01-20 | reverse complement strand
GTCGGCCGATAACTTGTATCAACCATAAACTCCATAGGATAATAATCCATTACCTTAATCTTACTTCTAATGTTTTGAACTTCATACCCATCTAACCAAATGTATTCTAATTTTATTTTCATAATGTAAACTTTTTTTATTATTTTAATTTTATTCTCGTTTTAACATTAGTATTATAAATTGGTTTAACAAATGTTTCTGCGTCTTCTGCCGGTAAACGACCCCATTTTTCTATAAATTTATGCATATTTATTTGTTCAGATGATTGCTGTCTCTTAGATTTTTTACTAAAATTATCTTTAGCTTCATCTCTAAAATGTGAACCTCGTGCTGAAAAATGATAAACAGTAGATTTTGATGTCATCTTGAATTCATACCCCTCTAATTGCATACGGATAAATAAATCCATATCTTCCCAACTGGCGGGGGCAAATAAGGGGTCGTTACCACCTATCCATTCATAATCCACTTTTCTACAAAAGAACCCAGCACCCCCAGCCTTTCTAACAATAATATCATTTTCCTTACTAAATTCAACAGCCCACTTATTGAAATAATCGGCATCAAAATTGTGATGATATTCACCAAATTCAGTTAATGGCACAAACACAGTACCAGGTCTGTAATCTGGGTCACTTGGGAAAATCTTTGGTTGTATTCTAAATGATGATGCTATCAATCGTGTATTATCGTCTATGTTATCATATAGTTTCAATAACTCTAAGTCTTGGTTAGGTGCAACCCACATATCTGAATGGATTATATTGACAAATTCAGTTTTAGTCTTATCTACACAAAAATCCATACCACCACCTATGCCAATTGGTGTTTCATTATGTTCTATATAAACATCTAAATTATAACTATGTTTATTATTTTCTAACCAAATATCAGTACCATCAGTACAATTCTCAGCGTGAACTACAATTGGCATGTCATAAAAGTATGCATTTTGTCTTACAGATTTGATTGCTAATTTTAAATACTCCAAATTATTGTTTGTTGATATACACGTTGTTATCTTATGGTTTTTTTTCATTTCCATAGTATGAAATTGTAATGGTGAAATATGTTTTTTTAACCTTAATACAACTAATGACTGACCAGTTGTTACTTTATCAATTACATCAAAATACTCAAAAACATCATGATAATTTCTGTCAGCTCTCATCCAAAAATCATGAATAAAAACTACTGAGTCCTTCTTTAGATATGGTATTATCTGTAATGCACACCACTTTCGAGCTCTACCATCAACCAATACAATATCAAATTTTTTATTTAATTTACTTGGATAATTTGCATACACTCTAAAGTTTTCATTCATCGGCCATTTTGATGATACCCCGTGCCTTTTATTCATTTTGTAGTCAGAACCCACATAATGTAAATTTACATTTTTTGGTTTATTCTTCGATACCTTTAAATACCACTCCTTATTGTGTTCTATTGAATTCCACTCCTTAACTAACTTAGAAAAGTGAACTGTACTACCACCCGAACCCCATTCTAAAGCTATGTGGTTCTTTTTTAAATATTTTTCGATTAACGATATTTCTTCATTACTCATCCAAGGTTGCATGATATTCTTTTGTTTTTGCCCATACATCATCCCATGTATGAAACTTTTGGTTATTAAATAAGTTATAAGTATTATGTTCTGATAATTTAGAAGCTATTTTATACCAATTGTTTGATAATCTTCTTTCATGATTCTCACCCGACTCACCCTTTACATACATTCTCTTTTTAGGATGATGTCTATTATGTACTAATAATATATTGTTAATTACATACTCTGGGATGTTACCCAATAATTTATTTGTAACTAACATAAAAGCAGTATCCTCATGAGTAAAAAATACAGAACGAGGTATATTAGCACCCGCCTTCACAACATCGGCTGATATGACTAACCCACATCCATTAAATTTATGTTTATGTAAAATACCAACAGATGGCTCTTCCGTTTTTGAATTTATCTCATCCATCTCTTTTTTACACATCGTGTAGTGGTGACTCCACCAACTATCAAAGTCTAAATCTTTGAATGGTTTATTAGTAAAGTCTGGGTGTTCTAATGCATTCCAAGTATCATCCCACATCTTACAAGTTCCAAAAAATGATAAATATTTTGGTGTTGTGATTTTAACTTGTTGATGTAACATATCTAAAACTTGGAACATTTGTTTAGGTGCTAACATATCAGATTCACCCCATACCAAAACATCGACTTTTTCACAATACGTATCGTTGAACTGCCGTCTATAGTCTGCAATTGTATGTAATCTATATTCAAATCTGTCATTAATATTAAACCCATCTGATTTTAAGGATTTCATTATATTTCTCCATCGGGCTACGATATTAATCATATCATTACCCTCTATCTTCTCAAGGTCTTGATTCGTTACAAATGTAAAGTCAAGTATAATATCTTTATCTTTACAATACTCAATGGCATCTTTCAAGGAATCAATATATTCCTCTATTATTTCAATCTCGTACCATTGTACTAAACATCCTATTGCAAATTTAGTTTTCATATTACACAGTTGCTTCTTTTTCCCAATTAACAAAATATGGTAACCATCTATCTTCGGCATGACCTGAATATGCTGGTATTGAACTAATTAGTGATTTTCCTTTATTAGCTAACATATTAAATGTCGTACCACCCATAGGTAATGGCTCCCCACTATGTAAATTAAACATATCTTGTCTATCCTCTCGTATATTTTTCACCGTTGTCGCGAACGTCATAGTAGTGCTAGAGGTGAGTTTCCAATGACATGATTTTGATGCATAAACAACTGTTTCTTCACCCTTAATGTACACATTTAATGGTTTTCGTATACCATCGTCATCAATATCAATCTTACCATGCCCCCACTTATACCGCACATCATCTCTATCTTGATATTTATCAGGGTGGTCATATAACGTGGCGTATGGTGCATTTAAATACTTAAAGGCCTCAATCAATATCTTTTTAGAGCCCCGTCTATGTAAATAATCATCCTCAACTAAATATACTATGGTATCATCTGGCATATCTTTGGTTAAATTAAAAGCTAAATCCCAACTATATAAAAATGAATCTGTATTGCCATTATTCGTTTTGTATGTTTTAGAACTATACTTACGAACCATTTCATGTGTTGATTCCGATACGTTATCACACACTACGTGTAAATTTTCCGCTCCAAATTCTCTAACTAAAGTACGTAGACAATTTTCTTTATTAGCAAATTTAGGTTTTATTTTCTCAGGATTTGAATGGTCACTTATTCTATAAACTATTACAATTTTCATAATTTAATCAATGTTTTCTAAAGTAATTCTTTCAAAATTTTGATTGATGTAACTCTCGTCTGAAAGTATTTTAAAATCAATATTTTTATCATCTAACCATTTTTCTAAAGCTATAGTGGATTTTAATGTTTCCGCTATCTCACCATCCATTGGATAACAATCTCGTTTTATTTTATCATCATCAAAATGTTTATGTGGTTTATTTGGATGTCCTAAATCCCAAGCTATAGTTACTATTTTTGTACAACCAAGTAATAACGCAAGTGGTATGCCAGTTTCATACATCATGCCACTACCCCACATAACTTCTGTATCAGTCTCCATCATATAAAAGTTATCAAAGTTCTCTGTTGCTTGAGTCGTTTGTGTTCTGTTTATAAATGGTGGATTTATGACTGGTATATACAAATCAATTGGTGCTTGTAAGTTTACAACTTTTTGTAACTGACCCTCCACGTATGATTTTGAAAATTGCCAGAATACAATCGTATCATCATTCCATTCATATGGTGATAAATTATAAGTACTCATTAAATGGAAGTCGGTCTCGTTTTGTAATAAATTTTGTGCTTGTTTTATACAAATTACAAGTTTATCACTCAACTTACTTCGTAGTTGTGCCACATCATGTTTAGATAAACTCGGGCCACAAGTGACTATATATGCAGTCTGACCCTTGTATCTATCCTTGAGATGTTTCAATCGTTCCTCAACTGTATCAAATAACTGAATCTCTTTTTTAAATTGTTTAGTTACGTTCTTCATCATCAATTTTTAAAGCATTTCTAAATGGGATGTATTTAACATACTTATTTATAGCACATTCGGTTACACTAAACAATTCCATATCTGTTATAGATTGCCACTCTACCCATTTATCTAAAAATTTATATTCACCGACAAACCCTTTTGTTTTCCAATCTTTATCATAAAATCTACCCCATAACCCATCAAACCCCATTATGAAAACTTTTTTGAAACCAAGATATTGTAGTATTGGTAATATATTAAATGTTAATTTATTCTCTCGCATATACCAATTATTCTGATATAGACTACTACCAAATATAACTTTGTCGTAATTAAATCTGTTAATTGGATTCATTAGTTTGACAACATCATGCAATGGATTAGTTCTTAATAAATAACTTAATGATGTTGTTGGTATCTCTGTTATTAAGCCATAGTTTTTTAAATTTTTGTAATTACTTATCAGCGACGACCACTGTTTATGATTGTCTGCTGCTTCTGTACATCTACCATTATTTGGATACGGTAACCCCCCACTAAAATATTTTTCAAAATCTGCTATCTTATTAGTGTTAACAAATTCACAACACACTGGATGTGGTGATAATATTTTTGTTTTTGTATTTTTATTTTTATTCAAAAAATCAAATCCACGTTTAGATGCGTGTGGGTCATGCCATGTCCAATAAGTTGGCTCAATACCAAAATAATCTATAATATTTGGAAATACGTTTTGAAAAGTAAATGTGTTTCTATCTTTTAATTCACGTATTAATTCTTTATGTTTCAATAAGGTCGGGCCTGGCCCGATAACCCATATATTCATAGTTTTTCTTTTATTTCAGTTGTCAATGGATAATAAACACAACTTACATTAGTACCGGCATTATCTTTATGACCTTCTCCTAAATTGTAAATAGATATACCTAATTCAGTACATATATCATACATATACTTAGAGAACTGCATATGGTGTTTATTAATTACATCCAACGGATTTCCATCACGAATACCTACTAAATTTTTATCAAATGAATGTAAAGTAGTTGAATCTCCATGCCCGTCAATACCAACCATATATATAGTTTTTGGTTTTAGCATAGCAGCCAAGATAGCGAGTCTTGACGCGACACCACTTTTACTTTGAAACTTAGTGTCGAAAAATATACATCTATCGCTGTACTTTGTGTAAAAATGTTCAAAGCCTTTTTGTCTATATACATGGGAACTGTGAATGGGTTCTATGCCGATTATAGTATTTTCATTATCAAGTTTTTCATGTAACTTTAAATCATTACCTACTAAAATTCTATTAATTAGTGAAACTAGCTCAATTTCCTTGTTATGTAGTTTGTCACATTCATAATATTGATTACAAGAAAATATGTAATCATATTCCAAATTTTCCCAAGATGCATCATTAGTGGTAGGGCCTCCCCCAACTACCATAATTGTCTTTCCCTCATATTTTTTAAAATTAAAATTTTCAGGAAATTTAGCATTTATATACTTGTTTATCATATTTTAATTTTTATTTTTCTTTCATCTACTGATAATTTGTTTATTGCTGGGTCTTCGTATACTGAATCACCCTTGATGTGAGTTGTTGATACTTCTTCGATAACACAGCCATTTTTTGTTTTGAATGAGTGATTAACTTTTCTATTAATTAATATTGGATATCCTTTTTTAAGATTAATATCTCTACCATTTAGTGTTAAAATACAATCACCTTTCAATAGTTCGAAACACTCTTCTTTTTGTAAATGTCTATGTGTAGGGTGTGATTGGTTTGGTAACATAACTATTATCTTTTTACAGTAACTTCTATTTATTTTACTAACAATCAATGCACCTATTTCATGGAAATTTTCTAAACCATAATGACATGATAGTTCAACATCATCCTTGTCGGTTATAGTCACACCAGAACTAATTAATGTTTTACTTAAATCATCTTTAAATCTTTTTAATTTAATGTCTCGGTTTGAATCTGAAAAATAGTCATATTTTAATGGCATGTCTTTATCTATATCAACTAATAATTTTTTACCTATGATATCATCAATGTTAGAGACATCCAAACACCCCTGCTGTAGAGGCATTGCGTAATACAAATCATCCTTATTAATTATGTGTTCAGATTTTATGCTACTCCTAACATAAACGCCTCGTTTCAATTGCTTTAATGCAGCACTCTCTGAAAAATCTCCCTTAAATGCAGTCTCATAAAATTGTACCTCATCCACAACAGTTTTCATTTGCTCTGCAGTACAAGAATATAAGTTTAGCTTTATATCGTCTGTAATCTTTCCGATGTGTTTTTCTATAATAGTGGCCCCCATTGCCACTGCATACGGAATAACTGATTTTTCATTGGGGCTTTCGTGAGTTGAATACCCAATCTCAATATCTGGAAATTCTTCCTTTAATTTTTTAATTCTACCCAAAAATGATTTATCTACGGGTGTTGGGTATTCTGCGATACAATGTAAAAATGCAAAATCTTTATTCTTACTTTTAAATAAATTATAAACCTTACGTAGATGTTTTATCGTAGCACCACCCGTTGATATTATAATTTTTCTATTAAGATTTACAACATCATTTAGTAAAGGCCAATCATCACATGAACATGATGCTATTTTCAAAACTTCTACACCTAACTCATCAAATAATGTTAATGATTCATTATCAAATGGAGTTGCTACAGATTTTAGACCTTTTGAATGAATGTAATCAACAATTTCCTTAAATTCCCCCTTAGTCAACCGAGTCTCATTAAACCTTTTTACATATTTTAAATCATTCCTATGTTTGAAATCTGGATGAATAAAGGTATCCAAATTCCTAAATTGTAATTTAATTCCCGCGGATAGATTTTTATGATTTGCTAAATCTGAAAAATCGTCTATGATTTGTTTTGCATGAGTCACACTACCCATGTGATTATTTGCCATTTCAAAAATGTAGAACATATTGTTTATTTTTTTAATATAAAATATTTCGTTTACTATATAATAATTCTCCTAAATTAAACTGCCACTCATAATCTATGTCAAAAGTCTCCAATTCATTTATCACAACCAATTCGGGATTGGGTGGTGTGTTGGTATCCATCCAGTAATCATCTTTAATTATGTCAAGTCGTGATGCATATAAACAATGAGCGGCCTCATATACTGGTTCAACAAATTTAGTATTCATAATATTAAAATCACCCCAATCTGTTATTGATTTTCCAGTTTTATCCCAATAGTATGTTTTTTTCTCAAATACAGCAAACGCACCCTCTTTTTCGGAGTTAATGAATTTTGTAATGAAATTATCAATGGTTTCAATTTTTAATAAAGGATTACAAGCACTAACTACTATAGCATATTTATATGGTAGCTTATCATGCCATTCATATAGTTCAGATAATGGTCTACCCTCTGACATTGCTGATTTTTTTGAACGTTCAAAGATAGTAACTCCATGTTTTTTACCAACTTCAATTAGGTCTGGTTCATGTACAGCAAATATAACATCCTTAATGTCTAATATTTTTGATTTTTTTAATTTATTCAATAATATATCAACAAGTGTTGAATCTGTAAATGGTCTTAGCATTTTATTAGGTACTCTCTGTGAGCCTAATCTAGCTTGTACTAATACACATATGTCATTTTTGTTTTTCATATTTTATTTTTTTACAATATACAATTTTTTTTAAATTATCCAAATATTTTTATACATCAATTAATAATTTAGTTTGATATTTTGGTGCGTATGCGTTGTTAATAAAAACATCACTATCCGACTGTATTATGGATGATAATACTTTATCATAATTTTTATCAATATCATACCCATCGACTCTTGATGTTGCTATAACCTCAAACGGTAAAGATTTTAACTCCGTGCCAATACCACGAGATGTACCTGTAATGTAAACTTTTTTCATATAACTTAGTTTCCGTTGTTAGCTAATTCTTTTAATAAATCTGATATTCTACCATCATATTCATTCACCCTACCCATTAACTTTCTAGCATCATCAGGTGCATGTTTAAATGCTAACCTTAAAATGTCCATCCAATTAACATTATTTTTTGTTCTTATGTCTTGTACCTCATCGATTATTTCGAAATCTGTTCTTTTTTCTTGGTTTTTCATAATTTATTTATTAAGTATGTATGTTAAAATATTTTTATCTGTATCTATGTTCTGTAATTTAAACCCAACACGTTTGACCATTTTAATTGATGGTATATTAGATTCTTTTATTTCACATACAAATTTACCTGTTTTATTGTATAAAAATAATTGAATCATAATTACACTTAGGTTTTTTCCTCTAAATTGATTATCAATAGTGTATGATAAATAATTTTTAGGCTGAATACACAAATCTTCTTTATTTACTGATTTAATCGTGCCAACAAGTTTGTCATCAATAATAAGGATATATTGGTCTATGTGAGCATATGTTCGATTGACTACTTTTTTTACATATTCAATGTGGGATTTCTCGTCAAGTATAGTATCATCATAAAACCACCGGCGGGTATTAATATCATTTCTCCACTTTAAAAGTAATTCCCAATCAGCCTCTAATATTTTTCTTAATTCAAATTTCATATTACACATCTTATCATTTTAAATTTTTCTGCATATTTTGTACCTATCTCACTACCCCAAACTTTCATTAAGTTTTTGATGTTTTCATAACTTCTACTATGTGGGTATGTACGCATCTCATCATCATAAATTCTTAGAGTATTAGTTTTCATATCAACATCACTATCAGATAATTTAAAGTAAGTATCTCCGTTAAAATTTGTAAATGCATTATAATCTGTAGATGATGGAACATAGTATGAATATATTTTATGATTTTTTCCTTGTTGGGGCCTAAATACGGTTAAAGTTGCAGCTGCTACTTTCCGATGGTCTACATTTAAATCACCAATAAAATGTGTAAATATGATATCATAATTATCAGAGGTATTTTTTTCAATAAATTTACACAACTGTAATAATGGAACTGAATCCATTGCATTATCTGGAAAATCACCATATGTATATTTTGATAGACCTAAATTAGCCTGAACCAAGTCTAACACTTCATTTCGATTTCCATCACATCCTCGTGAACTAATGCCATCAGTAAATGTCAGTAACTCAATGTCATATCCCTCTGATGATAATCTATTTATTGTGCCACCACACCCTAAAGTTTCATCATCTGGATGTGCTGCTAAAACTAATACTTTTTTCATGATTTTTTAGTTTTATATATGAAAACATCAGATAATAACCCATTACCTTTTAATTTCGCTCTACTAAACTCTAATGTATAGTCGCCCATCGTAATGTAACTTGTGGGATATTCATCATCATCCATCATACGTATTTGTTCATAAATATACGAAATATTTTTCACATTATCAAACTTTATTGGTTGTTTTTTGCGTCTTTTATAAACCATACATTCTTTACTTGTTTGATTAACTGGTTTTGGATTTTCAATAACACATTTTTTTATTAAATTACAAGTAACTCGTGTTATAGTCTGCCATATATCAGATAAACTACCTTGTAAAGATATTGCTTCCTTACAGTATATTTTTCCAGAATCTACTTTTTCTTCCATCGTTAACAAATTTACATGAGTTGTGGTTATTCCATCCATAATTTGATTTTGTATAGGACTACCACCTCTACACTCGGGTAATTTACCAGTATGAACAACTACACATTTATAGTTTTTAAATATCGGTTCAATAATAATTTCAGACCAATGAAAGAAAAAGACCCAATCGGGTTTAATATTATCAAGTAATGTCTTTGAGCATACTGATGAATACATACACTCAAAATCATTATTTGATAGGCTTGAAAATAAGCTTCTACTCCATTTTGTATCTTTCGATATCAACAATACTTTCATTTTACATCATTTTTTTTAATAAGTTCATCTTCATTAATATCAATATCACTTCTTTTACTCGCTTCTAAATACCGTTTTATGTTAGTATTCCAAGATTTTATTCCATGAAAATCAGATTTTTTATGATATGTACCACTACCTACTTGTTTTTTAGGAATTATTTCACAATTTAATATTCTATCTAAATTTTTTATAAATAAGTCCTCTATTTGGGATGTTAATTTTTTATATGTAGATGAAAATGTTTCCGTATTTGTATCAAAATGAATTTCTTTTTGTAATAATATATCACCAGTATCAATCCCTTTATCTATTAAATGAATAGTTACTCCACTTGGTGTATTATCATAAAATGACCAAAAATTAGGATGACTACCACGATTGTATGGTAGTAGCGATATGTGTAAGTTTATCAACTTGCCACCACACTTCTTAATTACATCTGGTTTAATTATATGTCTATATCCAAAACTAATTACAAAATCAAAATTAGAAACATATTTAACATCTATCTTACCCGAATCATGTGTAATCATATGACCTTCTGATTGTAGATGCGTTATCAATTTTGTTTGTGTAGAATTGTATCCTAAGAATAATATTTTCATATTACATGATTTTTTTTGATAAGTTCATCAATTTCAATATCGACATTTGCAATCTTTCCAAGCACTAATTCCCAATCTGATGCAGATATACACCCTTCTAAATATGGTCTTTTGGTAGTTATGTTACTTTCGGTTAAAATGTCTCCCTTTTTAATTTTTGTTTTTGATACAATAGAGCGCCTTGCTTTAACAAAATCTAATTCAGAATTAGTATATTCGTTATTATTTTTTATAATTGATTTTTCTGCTAATCTTATATAATCGACCATTTCTTTAAGTTCAGTCGGTTCTAATGCAAAGGGATGGTCTGGTCCTGGTAGATGTCTTGATAATGTAAAGTGTTTTTCAATTACGGTAGCACCAAGAGTTACTGCTAGCGCCGGTGTTAATGTGGACATCGTATGGTCAGATAGACCTGCTTTTAAGTTAGGATAATTTAAATGTTTTAATCCTCTAATTTTATATAAATTAATATCTTCCATTGGTGTGGGATATGCATTGTTGCAGTGAAGTAATGTTAAGTCGTTCCCATACTTATTACATATTTCAAATATTTTACCAATGTAATTCACCTTAAACCCAATTCCTAACGAAATAATTAGTGGGAGTTTACTTTTGGCAACCATTTCGACAAATCTGAAGTCTGTTGATTCAAATCCGGCTATCTTTAATCTTTTTACACCCAATTCTATTAACTCTTCTACTGCAGTTTCATCAAACGGACTTGACATAAATTCTATTCCAATTTTATCACAATGCAGCTGTATTTCTTTTTGCCATTCTCGTGGTAATTCTATATCTTTTATGAGTTTGTTTATATTTTTATATCCTGCAAAATCAGGTGTATTTTTACAATATAAAGTTTCAGATGAATATGTTTGAAATTTGACTGCATCACAGCCAGTTTCTTTAGCAACATCACATAACTTAAATGCTTGTTTTAAATTTCTGTTATGATTAGAACCGGCTTCAGCTATTATAAATGTTTTCATATATTAACAATTTAATCCATTTTGTATTAATGTTTTTAATTCTTGTATATCGTCTGTTACCCATAATGATGAATTAAATTCCGGACCTTTGTACTTATTCCATTTTTGATATGTTTTTTTAGTGTACTGTGGTCTAATTTGTAACAAATTCACGTTTGGAACTTCGTATGTATATGGTAGTTCAGTTTTAGATAACATATCCTCATGTAGTTTTTCACCAGGTCTCAAACCAGTTACTCTTGTTTTAATCTGTATATCTAACATAGATTCTAACGCTTTAATACAAGATGGTAATGTATATGAGTTTATTCTTGGTACGAAAACCTCACCACCTATTGAATGTTCAAGTGAGTTTAGTACTGTGTTTACCGCATCATCTAAGGTAAATAGAAATCGTGTCATTTGCTCAGATGTTACTCTGATAGTGTTACCATCATTAATCATACCAATCCAAAGTGGAATAAATGACCCACGGGACGCGATTACATTTCCATATCTAACTGATGAGAAAATAGTGGTTTTGGAATTGTAATCATGATTAGTGAATATCCGTTCAGCTATAAATTTACTTGAACCATATACATTAACTGGCTGACATGCTTTATCTGTTGAAACTAATATACACTTTTTTGTGTTATTCTCTAAACATGCCCTAGCCACATTTTCAGAACCCAATATGTTAGTTTTAACACATTCGTCTGGATGGATTTCCATATCGTCAATACGTTTCAATGCAGCTGCATGAATTACGTAATCGGGTTGATGTCTTTTTAATGTTGTGTTAAATTTATTATAATCCCTAATATCACCAATCACTTTAATTACATTCTGAGAGTCTCCATAGATAATAGCTTGTTTACCCTCATCTCTACTATAAATGATAAGTTTACACCCTAATTTTAAAAATCTATCCACAAGTGCCTTACCTAATGAACCAGTTCCACCAGTTATTAAAATTTTTTTGTTTTTCATATTATATTTCTAATTGATTAATAATCTTTTTTGCAATGTTAATATCACCATTATGATTTTGGCCAATCTCTGCGATTATATAAATTTCTTTTTCTGAACGTACTAACATATTTTATTATTTAATGTACCAATTGGTTGATATTCTATGAAATTTTTTAAAAATGTATATTGGTTTTCAACCAAATTAGTAATACTAAATATATTTAAATCTAACCACTTTGGTAAATACTTACTTATTGATATTTTAGCTTCCTCTAATCCTCTATTGGCAGATGGTAAGTGCACATGGTCTTTGTCGCTCTTTATGTTTTTAAGTTCTGGTTGTTTTGATAACTGATACCAATCTTTTAAATTAGATGTATATCGACCACCTTGACAATCAAATCCAATTAACGATATATTGTGTAATTTTAATTCATTTAATATCGGCAAAACAACTGAAGTTAATTTATCCTCATTAAAGGTTGGATTTAATTGATTTTTAAGAACAAGCTTATCAAATATAAATCTTTTTTTAAATTGTTTATCAGATAAGTCATCTTGTGGTGTAATAAATTGACTATATTTTGATAAATTATTATATATGTATTTTAAAGTTAAACAAGGTATTTTTTGAGCTAAACCATAGTTTATAACTTCATTAACTAATAATTGGAATCGGGCCCATCCTCCAAAATTACCTCTACCTACCGGTGTTGTACCATACCATTTTATGAAATCACCATAATTCAATTTAGTATGTAACGGGTCTAATAGAATTACTTTTGTATTAATATTATCTTTATTTTTACATATATGTTCTAATGCAGGCATTGCCGAGTTTGGGTCTATAAATGCAAAATAATCAGGATATATATTCAATTCATTTACACAAAACATAAACCCACTACTAAATGCAAATGTGTCAACATTTGGATTTCTACAAACTTCATTAAGTTTATCACGATATCTCATGATAGAACCACCAGATGATATTACTATTGTTTTTTTCATAAACTACTAACCTCTAAGTTTTTTCCTAACAAGTTTTTCTGAATCTGTCACTCTCAATAAACCATCACCATACGCTTTCTCTAATTCTCTAATACCCTTAACTAATTTAATTAAACCTTGTGGTTCTACTGATGATAATTGGTCTGTTCCCCACATTGTTCTATCTAAAGTAATATGCCTTTCTATGATACTAGCACCTAAGTATATTGCCGATACGGAAGTTCCAAGTCTAAATTCATGTCCCGAATAGCCAACTTCACATCCATATTTTTCTTTTAAGGTTTTTATAGATGACAAGTTTAATTCATCTATTGGGGCAGGGTATGTTGAATTACAATGTAAAACTGCAAAGTCACCACCCTTTAATATTTTTATAGCGTCATCTATCTCGTCTTGTGTACTCATACCAGTACTTATTATAATCCGTTTACCAGTTTTTTTTGCTGCTAACATTAAAGGTTTATTTGTAATCATAGCAGATGGTATTTTTATAAATGGTATATTATATTCCATTAAAAAATCCAACGAATCCAAATCCCAAGGTGATGCAGACCATTTTATACCACGTTTTTTACAATATATGTCCATCTCATCATATTCCCCCTTACCAAACTCAACTTTATGTTTATATTCCAAATATGTCATTCTACCCCAAGGTGTATCTCTCATCACAGACTTTTGATGCTCAGGTACACATACATCTGGATTTCTTTTTTGAAACTTAACTGCATCACACCCTGCTAAACTCGCTACATCTATTAATTTTTTAGCAGTTTGTAAGCTACCATTATGATTAATACCTATTTCAGCTATTATGTATGTTTTTTTCATAATTCTTCTATTCTTTTTGTTTTATCACATACTAATAAATCGTAATGTGGTTTTTCCCCAACACTTAAATAATGAAATTTACATCCCCATTTTTCTAACTGACTTCGTGTTAAGTCATAATAATCTATTTTAGATACAGAACCTCTGGCAGTATAGTAAGTTATCTGATGCCCCATATCGAACAAGTTATTTATTTTTTCTATGTTAGAGTACATTGGTATAGCATCAGAATATTTTCTTTCATCATCATAAAAACAAATAGTCTCATCTATGTCCACATAAACTTTTAAGTTGTCAAATGTTCCGTAATGATTATTTAATCGTTTCATAAAATTTATTCTGCTTTTCTTGTTTTTCAATCGTTTTTGGGTGATGTAGTGATAACTCTTCCATCATAGGTAAATTAGATATTGTTTTATAACCATCTAACTTTTCATGTACCTTGTTCTCCCATTTTATGTAATCTACATTTTTATAGATTCTCCATTGTGGGTCTGGCCAATTTACCCAATTATTTTCATTAACAACCCATCCCCATTTTTGGATGTGTTCTTGGGTTAATCCCGTAACTGTATTTACTCTTGGAACTAAAATAACATCCACATCATTCATTTCAATAATCGGATGTATATTTTCCATTAGTGTTTTATGTGGTATTTCATCGGCGTCTATCTGGAATATATAGTCACCCGTACATAGTGATGTAAGTTTATTTTTCATGTTGGCGAAGTGTCCATCAAATTCATAAGAATACCAAACAAACTCATTATTTATTGATTTTGCTCTAAGGAATTCCTCT
>Ga0098061_1000831_pt1 | contig 15237 bp, 10 predicted proteins | sample 22_taG_FD_92579 | JGI IMG/M metagenome (GOLD analysis project Ga0098061, IMG submission 92579) | Marine viral communities from the Subarctic Pacific Ocean - 22_ETSP_OMZ_AT15343 metaG | ecosystem: Environmental > Aquatic > Marine > Oceanic | place: Subarctic Pacific Ocean | collected 2015-01-20 | reverse complement strand
CCATCTAATAAATCTATAATTTCAGCGGCTCTTACTCCATACTCACTGTCACCACCGAATTGTCCGCTCTTACCAATTTCAAATTCTGTACCCGCAATATGATAGCCTTCACCAGCTGCGACCATCTTATCGTGTCTCATCCTTTTCTTTTCTTTACCAATGTAATCATGTATAGTTAGACCAGCCTTATCTGCTTCAGACATAATTCTATCTTTATTCTTACCAGACAACTTAGCAAAGTCTAGAATCTCTTGAACTTGAGTTACATTCTTTGCCTTATCTGGGTCAGTCATAACTACTGAACCATTAAGAGTAACTATATTTTGTCTTAAAGGTGTATTAGGATGAGGATTTAAACCATAAGCAGAGTTCATAAAAACTCTTTCATTTTCTATATCATTTATAGACTCAGTAGCAGTTGCGTAATATCTCATATAATCATACACAGCTAACATCTCTTGTTGTCCTCCACCACCAAAAGCGCCTGGGTCTAAATCAAACTGATTGATTCTCTCCATAGCTAATCTCATCTTAACATCTTCATCAGTTACATCATAATACTTCTTACCATCCTTATCTGTATAGGTTACACCAGCATGCTCATAGTCTGGATTATGTTTAATAATATTACCAAGTTCATCCTCATCAATAAATTGACCAGAATAATATTTAGACATAAGATACTTATCATCCATGAACCTTGAGTCCATTTCTTTTGACTGAGATGACTCATTTACCATCTTAACAAACCCAGCCATTCTAGTAGTCAAACCATTGTAATGACTTTTTGCAGTATTGTAATCTGCATCTTGGTCTATTCCTTGCTCATTTATGAAAAGATAAAACTCATTCTCCTTTATAAAAGCATTGGTGTATGCAAGATGTTTTGATGCTGTGCCTACTGAGTTGTTATAACTTTTAATTTTATTATTAAACCCTGCATTTACTGTAGTCCTCATCTTCTTAGTCAGAGGGCCACCAAGACCAGCATCAGCCTCTGCTTCTATTCTATCAGCCTCTGACTTCATCGCATCATTAACTTCTTTAAAAACCTTTGTTTCTTCAAGAGTCATATCTTTAAAGAAATCTCTTATCTTAGTCTTTACTCTTAATTCTCCCTCTTCTCCACCTCCAAAGAGTTTAACTTGAGAATTAAAATCTTTTTGATTATCCTTTATCCATCCCTCAATCTCAGCATCTACCAATAACGCATCAGCTTCATATCCTATACCATGTTCCTTCCTACCTTTATGGTATAAACCACGCACATCTTCTTCAAGAAACTTCTCTGCTTGGTCTATTTGATTTTTCTTATCATTGATTTCATCTAATCTTTCTCTTTGACTACCTATATGGTCCCTTAGTTCTGTTACTACAGAATCAGATTCCTTATGTTCAAACCCTAAATCACCAAGATTCTTAGCCTCTCCTTGATAAACCATCTCAAATAGATTATCGAAATCAGTTTTACCTACCTTATTTATAGGCTGATTCTTATTTTTAAGTATCTGTACTCCTAACTTCTCAAGTTCTGTTTCTCCACTCTCAATCTCTGCTTGTAGTTTATTAGATTTATCTAATTGACTAGTTAGAAGAAGGTAGTCTTTCTGGTTTTCCTTATTAATTTTATTCTGCTGTGCAGCGTATTGCTCTTTCTGTCTAGCAAGTGTAAGGTTCTGTACATATTGTAAATCAGCTTTATGTTTTGCTGCCCTCTCTTGTGATAATGCTATAAGTAGATTTGCTGACATATTTAAGCCTCCAACGCTCTTGCCCTTGATTCAAGTTCTGAAGTAGTACGTTTCCAATCTTTAATTGCTCCAAACCTACCTCTTTCAAAAGATACATCTGCTCCTTTAATAGCAATATCGTATTGGCTTTTTAATGTGTCCCTTTGGACTTCAGCACCTTCCATACCTAAAGTATAAGAAGCCATTGATGCTTCACCAGCAGTAGCCTGTGCATACCCAACATCTTTCTCTGCTCTTGCTAACGCTTCAGTAGTCGCTCCAGACCCTGCGAATCCAGATTCAGCTGCAGCTTTTTGTACACCCTCTGTACCTTTTCTTAAAGCAAAAATAGACTCCTTAATCTGAGCCCCAAGTCCAGTTTGAAGTTTTGTTTCAGTTGCCTTCTCTGATAATTCTGCTTGTTTCATTCCACTTTCCATAGATGTCGCTGCGGCTTCCTTAGTAAATACCCTTTCATCTTTAAGCATTGCTATGTTTTGTTCTTTAAGGTCTTCTTCTCTAGACATCTGAGTATTCCTAATCCATCTTGCTTGCTTCTTTCTAGCGGCTCTTGATGCTTTTGCTGCATCGGCTGCGTCTGATGCACTCTGTTGTCCCGATATATAGCCACCAATGGATGTCACAGCACCTATAGCTGCCGCAGCTGTGGTAACTATTGCAGTCAATGCTGCCATTATGCAATGCCTTTAGTATAAATATTCATCTTGGTATCCCCTTTCATCCATCCATTCTTCTCCATGAACTTCATTAGACCATTGTTCTCAAGAAACATAAACAGTAATTTATAACCTTCATTCACAGCAAAGGTTGATGCTATCTGCTCAATCATCTTAAGAGAGATAAAACTCTGCTTGTTAGTATTATTTGGATTAGTAACCAACCACTCAAGTAGTGCACTCTTGCTGTTAGTTCGTCCATACCATCCACAAGCTAACCCATTTCCTTCATTATCTTCAATGAAAATTCCTTCATCTGATAAGGCATACTCATGGACCCTACTCCATCCATGCTTTTCCCACCATCCGACAACAGTTTCATAATCAGAAAGTTCATATTGCCTATATCTCACTCCTATTTTTTGTATCTTTGTCTCGGGATAATATAATCATATCTATCCCTGTGGGTAGTTCCTCCCATTGGCTTTCCCCATTGAGAAAGTAAATCATTAAAGTTTGCTACAGCACCTGGACCAGTCTTCTTTACAATTTCCATTAAATTTTGTATTTCTGTTTCATTCATTGCATCCCATTGTGCCTCAGACATTTCAGCTAACTTTTGAGCACCTCCAAGACCAGCGTCTGGACGAATACTTTTCTTATCATACTTTTCCATTATCTTATCTGTCTCAGAGCCTCCACTATAATCTACATAATTAGATTCATCATATCCAGTATCACTTTTTTCATCTACTTCATCTCTGACAACATCATTAGATGGAGCATTATCTTTCTTAATTGTCTCTTCATTATCTTCTTTAGCTTTTCTTTCGTCTGCAGTGTTATCTATAGTTTCATTATTCTTTTCTGTCTTTGGTATCTTGGTATCCTTTTTCTTGTCTCCATATACTTCTACATCAACAACTGGTACTTCTGTCTTTTGTTTTAAGGGTTCATACTTCTGACCTACTGAATCCCATAATGACATTTTCTCTCCAGTTGCTGGATGTATTCTCTGTAACTTGTCAACTGACCCTAATTGTGTAGCCCTCCCCACATTCTGCAGTGTGGCACTTGAAACTTCTAAAGGATTATCACTACTATTATTATTGTACATAACATCAGTAGGAGGTTTTGAAAATAACTTCTTGATATAGCCAGTTTCTTCATAGTTGTCTATATTAAGAGCATCTGCCCCAGCATCTTGAGCATCCCATGCTTTAAGATTCTCATCAGCCATTTTTGAAACAGCACCTACAGTACCTGCTATCTCACCAATTAAGTTAAGAGTAGCTCTATCTTTAGCTCTCTCTAATTCCCTTTCTTCATGGTCATACTTTATAGCAAGGGTAGAGTCTCTATATGCATCTGACCTACCACTAAATTCTTCACCTTCCATACCACTCAAAGCTAGTTCTACTTTGTCATAATCTATAGAAGATTGGTAATCAGACATTACCTCTGTGTTTTGTTCGTCTCCGTTTGGCATAATTTTACTCCATTAAATTTACCATTTATCGAGAATATAACCTATCAATTTATATGCTACCACCGTTAAGGTCACATACTAAAATATTTCTATTACTTACAGTAGGTACTGCATTTAAATAATGGACGTTATCAGATAGATAATTAGATACGTTTACTGCCCATCCAATATAATTGGTGTTATAGTTGCTACAAACAAACCATCCTGCTTGACCAGTAAACCATGTTTTGTGAGACACAGTAACATGATAAGAGGTTTCCCATCCCCAATCAGCCCACCATCTTGCACTATCTCCACATAAAAACCATTTATCTAAAGCACTTAGTAAGTTACCATCACTATCAAGAATAGGCTGCCATTGTATAATACTACCACTCGTTGTTACTACATCCTGGATACCATCACCAGTCGCAGCAATACCATTCCTTCTACAAGTATGGTCTTGCCCTCCATAGACTGGGTTGTCAGTATTATGCTGGTCTTCATTCCACGTTAAATGAAGTCCATTATGGGTTGAGAATTGTGAATCAAAATACCAATCATCATCATCTAAATCTACTAGTATGTGACCAATATCCATATGTTGAATTACAGCTAAATTTTGATTATTACTATTAAAGATAGGCTGTCCCCATGCATTATCTATTTGTATACCATATTCACCTGGAGTGTCTGAAGCTCCAGGAAGTAAAACTTTATACTGACCACTTAAACCAAAATGAGCATGAGAGATACCATATAGCATTTTAAATCCAGTCCAATTATTGCCAGACTTAATAAGTCCGCAGTAAGACATTAAACCAGCACCAGTAAAAGTTGGTGCACCAGAACTCTTTACCATAGGAGTTGGCTTTATAGCTACCAAAGGTTGAAGATTTCCATCATCATCAGATATTGCAGTATCAAACAAAAATTCATCTATTCTTCCATTACCAGCTGCATGGCTATTAGAACCATTAAAACCACCAGACCATCCTCCATAGTCACTAGCAAAACTACCTTCTTGAACTACTCTATAGTTCTTATAAGTCGAATCTATTTGAATATCACCCCACTGATTATTTATCCTCACTCCATAATTACCACCCGTCTGTATTTCAAAGTAGGGACTATAGTCGTCTACATAAGGATAATTCCAATTTTCTGGTGACGTATCTACCCTTATCCTATAGTCAGTTCCACTCTCATAGTCAGCGTTTACTTGCCACGAATATGCTTCATCATTTGGAGTTTGCTCATGTAACTGTTCTATCATTGTGCCACCCTTATATACCCTAATACGAACATTAGGAGTAGAACTCCACTCATTATTCTCCCATCTTATAGTTTTCCAAGCAGTACCAAGTAATAATTCTCCAGACGTAGGTTGAGTAACTTCCATCGTAGCCACATCACCTGCAAGTTGACCGATAGTAAAATCTGCATGAATACTGGGATTAGATTCTAATTCAAATCTTACCTTACCAGTTCTCGCTGGATTATTAACTCCATTTGCCCCCCAACTAATAGTAACATTACTAGAGTCTGATTCACCTGCACTTGGGCTGGGAAAGTTTACCCATCCATCAATAGGAAAGCCCAGCCATGGTTCATCATTTGGGGTTACATTTACACTAGTAGTTGTACTCCCAGGACCATTGTCTTGATTACTTATAGAACTAGGAGATATAGTTATAGTAGCCATTATTTATATAAGAAGAATGTTATATGACAATCTACTCGATTACCAGGCCAGTGAAAAGGATTAATTTCTACTGTAGAAGAACCTGTATCAGCTGTTACAAAATGAGGGGACAATGATGTAACATCCATATTTATTGGGGTAATCTGCATAGTACCAGTAGTTCGGTAATACCAACCATACTCCTCTAAATTAAAACTATATGCAGTATCTTTATTTAATTCCGCACCAAATAAAAACCTATTCATAAGGTCAGTACGTTTTAAAGTAGGTGTTCCATCAGCATCCCAACACTCCATTCCCCATACCTCGTATGGTGGAAGAGGTCTACGATAATCTATACAGTAGTTATAGTAATAAGCAGAATACCATCTAAATGTCTCATTCATATTATAAGCTACTTGAATAAAGTAGTCACTAGGATTATTGATAATACCAACTGTATTAGATTCATCATATCCAGTATCATGTCCAGGAAGATTAGTTATTGCAGGAAAGTCAGCCCCTGGGTCTTCAAATAACATCACTCTAATATCTCCAGGTCTACCAAGTGGACTATTACCAGACCAATCACCTTCGGGTCTTGAGACAGAGTCTTTACCAAATAGAAATACTTGCATACTTATAGTAAAATCTCCTCCATCTGGACCATAATAGGCACCGTACCATTTAAAATTTTTCCAAGTTATTATAGTTAAATCCTCAAAGTCCCAACCATCCCAACGAGTAGTGTGAACAGCTACAAGTTTTACACCATAATCTGAATACCCACCTCCAGTACCATATGCTTTTAAGTCATCCCAATATGGCAATATAGATGTCTCTAATCCCGAATTTATTAATTGTTGATTAACAAACAAGATATGATTTTCATTTCCCATAATTATAGCACCATTAGTAGCTATACCCAGTTCTGAGACTTCAATGTCATAGAATGGAAATTTATATCCATCTGGCATTGTCCACCAATGTACATAATCATCACAGTCTCCAGGGTCTGAGTTGTTATTTATTAAAACAGTTCTTTTATTTTCATACTGACTATTATCACCTCCGTCCTCAATACTATAAAATGATACAGCATCAGCTTGGTGAGTGATAGCATTATAGCCATATGTATCTGAATAAGATAGAGGGAAAACATTGTCTGGTAGTGGAGCGGCTTCTTGTGTTACAAGTACAGAAGAAAACTCATTCCAATAATTTCTGACAGTAATAGTACATTGTCTTTCATCTCCTGTATTAGACGATAGAGCGGTTACAATAACACCGCCATTCATAGCTGGTCCCCCAGTTGGGTCACAGCCTAGATAATCACAAGTTTGCGAATAAATCAGCCACCCAGCAGTGGATATTATCCAAAATTCTGAAGTGTCACCTTGATTAGGGCCAATAGTTATTTCTGATTCGGTCTGGAGCCCCATGCTCTTAGAGTTTTCCTATCTTAACTCTAACATTATCTAAGTCATCTACTACTACTAACCTATCTTCTTCGTTAACCCAAGCAAGAGAGCCATTATCATCACCTCCGAAATAGAAGTTTCCACTCATATCAAGATATGTTTTCCAATTCCCACTATAATGAAAACCAAAACGGTCATTTGAGGAGACTAGCCCTACATAACTATCTTCAACAGAAGAGAAGTTCTCAAATAAATGTTCAAAATCTTGATTATCTGCTCCAGTTGGTCCAGAAGGACCATCACCACCAGTATGACCAGTGTACCCAGTTATTCCTGTACCAGTTGTACCAGTTTCTCCAGTATCACCAGTATGACCAGTATGTCCTGTTGTTCCAGTATTACCTAATAAGTATTGCCATGTATAGTCAGATGCATCTTCACTATCAGTTACATTTAAATCTGAATACGTTCCCATCCAGGGACGGTCACCACCAGCTGAAGAACTAAATCCACTTACAGAGCCACCAGAAACATCCAATGCCCAAGCAGTATGAAAATATACGGGGACCCCTGTACCAGTAGCCCCTTGTATACCAGTACCAGTAATACCTTGAGAACCATCTTGACCTAACTGAGACCATGTAAATACTCCTCCATTACCTTCTGATGGAAGTGCTGGGTAGGCTGGGTCTTCATTAACATATATCCCTATCCAACCATCTGGTCCAGTAGGGTATTGGCTTACTCCAGTACCAGACGGACCCAAGGCATATGCAGTATGCATATACGAATTTGTACCAGTTATTCCAGTATTACCTAAAAATCTTTGCCATGAATAGTCTGTATATGTCTGACTATCTAATTCATTCTCATCTACAAAAGTACCTATATGAGTATACTGAGTAGGCCCAGAGAGAACAGTATCAAAATCTTGGTCACCAGTTATATTATTAGCATAAGCTATGTGTAGATATTGAACTCCCCCATCGTCTCCAGTATCACCAGTAATTCCAGTATTACCTTGACTACCTTGAAATAATGACCAATTATATGGACCACCAGTATGTGTACTAGGTGTTCCTATATCCCAACTACTAGCCAAATTATAGTCTGTAAGATTTGTATCTACATAAGAACCTATCCATCCTGGGTTAGCACCTCCATCTCCTGTCGGTGACTGACTAAAACCAGTACCACTCGGACCAAGAGCGTAAGCTACATGAAAGTACTGAGTTAACCCATCGTCTCCAGTAATCCCAGTAATCCCAGTTGGTCCCTCTATACCTACCCCAGTATGTCCTGTGATGCCAGTCGGCCCCTTAATATAAGTCCAACTATAATCCCCAAAGACACTATCATCAGAAGAAGGATTTTGGTCTACATAAGTCCCTAACCATTCAGCTCCAGTAAACTGGGCTGGGTTAAACCCAGTACCAGCTCCAGAGCTTGACCATGCCATATGTAAAAAATATCCGTCATCTCCTGTGATTCCTGTATCACCTTGGTCTCCTACAAATTGTGACCAAGTATAATCTGCTGGGTCAGTACTATCTGACGGGTTCTCATCTACATAAGTTCCTATATACGGACCCCCATCTTGATTTAATCCTGTTCCAGAACCACTTGGAGCATATGCAACGTGGAAATACTGTGAGATACCATCGCCTCCAGTAATGCCAGAAGGACCAGTCTCTCCAGTAATAGATATTCCTTCTGGTCCTGTTGGTCCAACAATTTCTACAATGTCGCCAGTAACTCCTGGGGATGATATTTGGTCCCACGCATCACCTGCTACACCTGGGGGTCCAGCTTGAAAAGGTGGAGTTCCTGGATAATCTCCTGTTGTTGTGTCTGCCCCACCATCTGGACCAGCACCAGTAGCTGTGCCAGTAGCTAATGAATAATGGTCATACTGTGCAATCCAACTTCCACCAGCGTGAAAAACTACATCATTAGATTGATAGTCCATGCCAGAACCATCAGTCCCATTTTGGACCCACGCACCTTTCCATTGAAAAGAAGATATTTCTCCTGCAGGACTACGCAATTCACCTCTAAAATAAAAGAATCTTTCAGAATCATCCCAATATAATCCACCTCCAGATGCTGCGTCTCCCATTGTTGGCTCAGAGTCCTCTCCTTTCTTTATACCACTTCCTATCTGAATATCACCATCTTCGTATATCTTGAATATATTTCTAGCACCATCTGCAACTGATTGATACACATTTAATATTGGGTCTGTACCAGTAGGGTCTCCCGAACCAGTAGGGAACATTTCTATATTAGATTGCTTTGCAAGATTTGCTCCTATCTTACCTATTTTAAAACCTTGAGTATCAGACATATAAGCAAATGCACTACCAGTTACTCCTCTACCTACAGCCCATCCATGTCCATAACCAGTAGGGAATGCTGAAACTCCAGCCTTAAATCCTCCTAGATTACCTACCCTAACTGTAGAATCTGTACCAAGCCAAGGAGTATTGTCAGTCAATATACCTACTGCAAAGTGTGGTCCATATAAAGCTGTCTCAGCAGTAGAGAATAAAAACCCATCACCACTTGCTCCATAGTCTATCACAGCGGCTCCAACTCCATAAACTGCTGGCTTACCAGTAATACCAGTAGGATATAGATGTCTAACAGTATACTCTTGTCCAGACGCTGCAGCTGTTTCTTGAGTATATACCTCCATCCAATTATCAGTTACACTAAGAGCACCACCTTCTCCTATATCATCTGAGGCAATAGCCTTCATTCTTAATATATCACCAGTAGCGAATAAGTATGCCTCTGGTATGGATGGGGGAGCCTCAACAGCTAAGTTGAACACATGACCCTCAGAGTTCCATTCTCCACCAGCAGTAGGTATACCTGCACCAGTAGGTATTATTAGGTCATCTCTTAGAGTTCCTGCACTCTTAGCTATAATCTGAGAGCCTGCCGTAGCTGATATTAAGTCAGCAACAAAGTTGGTTACATGAAGTTCTCCTCTTACAATAGCACTGGCAAACTCAGCACGACCCTCATTATCAATCCTCCATCCTCTATTGTTTGCTTCAAATCCTATAGAACCTATATGAGATGCAGATACTTCACTTCCTCCTATCCAAGCATCTTCTACTTTCAACATAGGAGCATTTTGGGAAATTCCTAATGCAGCACTATTTAATGTTACTTCCCTGTCACCAACTTTAGCATTTATCTTTACTGCGTCATCAGTAAATGCAAAATAATTGTATTCATCACTCCTCAATGCTAATTGAGTATTAACATCTGAACCACTTTCCTTGCTACCTATATAAATATCTCCATCAGCAAGAGAAGAGACTAGACCATCCCAAACCTCTGGAGCATCTCCAACCCCTTTACTCATAGAAATATAGGATTTCTTACTGCCAGCGTTTTGGTCTACACCTATTCTAAATGTTTTCTTATCTCCAGAAACTTCGTAATACAATTCTCCAACTCTTTCTTCAGAGCTGATTGTCCAATTAAGAAGTTTTGCTGTGTTACCATATATACCAAATAGCTGGTCTTCTGCAGCATTGTTAATTCTAAGACCATAGTTCCCTGGAGTTATCTTGCCTACTATTACTCTCTTCTTAACATTGCTATCATAGATTGTAATAGCTTCACCGATTGAATCAAGGACAGTTGCCATCGCATTACTTAAAAGGACTCCGTCCGAGTTTACTGTCCAGTCACCTACCTTGTCAGCATTATCAAGAGTAGTAAATTTCTGAACATATACTTCATCACCTATCTTTAGGTATTCTTTTACCTCACCATTGTATGATTCAATGATTGATTGACCATCTTTTAGTTTGGTAAAGTCTACAGCCTCGTTGGTTACATATTCAAATCCCCTCGAACCGAGACCAGACATTGTAGTAATCCTATCTTGTACTTCTTGTAGAGTATTCTCATCTACCACATCCGCATTATCATACTGATAATCTTCACGGTCATGATATTCTTTCACTATCCTATCCTTTTTCTAGTAGGTCTATACTCTATACTTATATCATCAAATATAATATCTCCAGCCCCAGAAAACTTAAAAGATACTGATTGTACAAGTTTAGGGGTTGCGAATAGGTACTCTTTATGTATAACCTCAGTACTCCCAGTGATTGTTTCATCAAACCCACCAGTAGCATCAGCATTATCTAAGAACTGACCAGTATATCCAGTTAGAGACCCGCCATCTACAGCAGATTGTACAGTAAATCCAGATATATCAGCATTATTATTTTTTAATGTAACGTAAGCACCATATATCTTTTTCTTTAAAGAAGGATTCCCCATATCCATATCTTTTGTTTTTATGCTAAATTCTTTTCCAGCAGATACAGTATCACTCCAGCTATCAATATAGGTAAAAGACGCATCACCAGTTGGATGTGAGCCATAGTTTGAAGCTATAGAAAGTTTGTCATTAAATATCTGACTGTTCATAGGAGTCTCTGTAAACCCACCAGTAATATCATAATTAATTCCATTCTCTACATATGTCCATGAACCAGTGCCAGTATCAAATACATAAGAATAATTCCAATTACTCTCAGTACCAGTTACAACAATCTGTTTAGTGATAGGGTTAAATCCTACATCTGGTGTTGTATCACCAATAAAAGTAGCCCAAAGTGAATTACTTATACTCTTAGTAAGTTCAGTAACACCCTTACCACCAGATACAAAGCATCCCTTATTGTTTGCCCATGCTACGCCAAGTTCAGTCTTCTCTACTGCAGCTTGACCCTTGACTCCCATATAATTAAACTTTCCTAATAATGCCCATCCAGCAGGAGTACCAGACTGTACATTGACTATGTAAAGATTTGTTTCCTTAAAAGCAAATAACATCCCAGAATGACCTTCAAGAGCAGTAAAGGCTTCTCCGTCATCAGCACCTATATCTAAATGAAAACTTTCTGGGAAAGTATCAAATTTATTGGGAGGGGTATATAATATCCTGTCCTCTAGCAACTTCACAGAGCCGTTATTATCGGCATACTTGACGTTAGCGACAAAGGCTCTCCTCCCAATAACGGTTCCACACTTATAATATGTACCATTTTTACCAAAAGATATTCTTTCAAGACCATTCCTAAAACCATTTATAGCTTCATAAGTTAAAGGGGATAGCTTAGTTATTGTATGAAAGAAACTGTACTGATTAACATCTCCTTGAGCATCAGTATGCCAATTATCAACTTCACCACTTACATACTGTAGACTACCTTCTCCAGTCGAATCAATATCAAGACCTCCTCCCCAATTATCTATCATAGACTGTCTTGCCCCAAGACCAAAATTTACATCCATGCATAAGTGCCAAGGGTCGTAGTCATGTCCTTTCCTTCTAATATATATCCTACTCCCTATAATATTAATTGACTCTGCACCTACTCCATTAGCACCGTATCCGCTAGCCGCTCCTTTACTTTTAAATGTTGCACATATAAGTAATACTTGACCAGCCATTATATTATCATTTGACTCATCACCAGACATTGAGCCTATTCTTGTCAGTAAAGACTCTTGACCTCCATCATAAACCCAAGAAGAAGAAAATTCATATTGACCCTCTGGTAAATAACCAGTCCTAGCGTTACTAGTTGTCCAAAAGACTCTCGGAGCATTGTCACTACCAGCACCTATGGCATCTCCTGGGTAGGTCAAAGCATCATCTCCCCACGGTCCACTTGGGTCCATGAACGCAGAACCAGATTCGCCAGAGGCTTCACCACTTGAACCAGTAATACCAGTAGCATATCCTGCTTGAGATACAGCACTCCCACTTACGGCAGGTGGTGTTAAAGTAGGATTAAGCCAATACCAATCACCAGTTACTTGACGACTCATCTGTTGATGTTGTAGTAACTGATATTTATGTACTTCAGCACCAGTTATCTCAGTACCTGGGCTTATCCTTAAGCCACCATCACTATAATAGTAGACTGGCTTTAGATAACCTGCACCAGCTACTCCACCATATATACTCAAAGGTCCAGGCTCGTCTGTTCCTGTTACACGCTCACCACTAGCATTGTAGTAATTTTCTCTTATAAGGAATTGACCAGTACCTCCAGTAGTAGTAGTACCACTAGGATTATAATCAGCCACTACTATATACTCTGTACTCCCTGCAGAAGCATTCATTCGACTATCAGACTTAAATGTATGATAACCAAATCCCTTTTGTGCGTGCTTTATTGTGTGAGAAGTCGAAGAACCTTCAAGAGTCCTCTCACTAAAACTGCCAGCAGTCTTGGCAGAACCTATGGTAGAGACATCAAGACTATCAATATCTGGAAACTGATTATCCTCTATATCTCTTTCAGATGCTCTATTATTTATACCACCATGAAATGACTTAATCGAATAGAGGTCTTTCGCCACTTCTTAACCTCAAGTACTCATAAAAATATGCATATGAATCAACTCCTAACCATTCCTTAAAAACATCAAAACATTCGTCACTTAAACTCAACTTGTCTGGACTATGTAATGCTCCAGCACCATTCCTACCTACTAGACCTTTAATCCCTACACAATAGGCATCTCCCCTTGATAGAGCAGAAGGATAGTTGCTACTAATAACACTATTCCATAATATTTGGTCTACGAACTGGTTCTTTTTCTTTGAACACCACTTTAAAATATGTCTAAACTTATCAACAAATTCGTCACTTTTAAAAGCAAGTGTGTTTAAAGCAGAGTTTAAATTATGGTTAAATATAAGATATTTTCTCGAAGGGAAATGATACCTTTTTCGTCTGGACTCCCCAACTAGTACAGCATTATCTTTGAAGGATGAAAGAGTACGAGAAACATATTCGGGAGAGTAATAGTCATCATCTTCTATTATCATTATTATATCACCAGTAGCTTCTTCTAAACATTTAAGAAGATTATCTGCTATAAGAGCTTTATCATTCTCTACTACTATATGTTCTATATCAATGTCATTACTAACCCTTTGGTTCTCAACCCATCTTCTACAAAGTTTTAACTGTTTTGGTCTCCCACCACTAGGTGTCAATAGGCTAACTTTCATATTTGGAATATTCGGATACATATTGATGAGTCTTAGAATCATAGCCAATTGTATCTGCTATTTCCTCTAATCCTTTTGCATAATACTCCCAAAAGATTCTAGTTACTTCTTGGTGTGGATGTCTTCCATAGGAGAATTTACGACCAGTTAATGGATTCCCATCTGGGTAAGGATGCCAAGGCTGCCAATTCATCTCAGTATAATGTATTAAGTTAGTCTTCTCTTCATCATACTCAAGGGTTTGAAATCCCTGCTTATTTGGGACTCCTCCATCATTACAGCACCAATGCCAGGGAAGTTCTGCCCAATAAGGGGCAATAATATTATTTAAATGTCCTATATGACGTTTTGTTTTCTTCAGAACATCTATAGAAGGATACCATGAGTCCTTAAACTTCTCATTATCATACAATATTACATCAGTTCTATGAGGTGTTAGGGATAGATAAGCCTTACCTTCTGGTATTGGTAGGTTAAGTAATATATTTGGGTCATTCAAAAACAGCTGGTCAACATCTAAGTAGATAGACCTTCCTTCGAAATTGCTGTATTCTGGGATGGAAAACCTAAAATTAGTAAATGGAGTATACCAGGGGAAATCCTTACCTCCTCCTACCCAATTGTGATACCTCTCATCATCTCTAGAGGCATCCATCCATATGATTTCATATGGGACTGTACAATGTTTTTTGACTGAATAAGCAAGAGCAATCTCTGCCCTTCTCATAGCCTCTCCATGTGTCCCTACAAATATTCTTAATACTGGTTGGCTCATTTATTATCTCCTTGTTTATTTTAGATTTCTATTAAAATATTTTCCATTTTAAATTTATTACGCTTTTAAGAACATCCAATACTTCCTTCATTATCTTCTTCTTCTCAGCGTTAGTTACCTTCTTATCAGCATAAGCTTCCTCTAATACTCTAGCTACGTCACCTATTTCTTTCATCATTGCCTTATATCTGCTAGCCATCATTGTAGCTATTCCTGCAAGTATAAGTCCTAACAAATAGAATAAATTAGTCCAGCTAAAGTAATCTGAAAAGAATCCTGCCATTATTACATTTTCCACTATTTACTCCTTGATTTATAAAATTTATATACTATATAGCCTATGTTCATACCCCAAGCCATACACGCTAATACTGGTTCTAACATTTCAGCCCATTGTACTAGACCTGTACTTG
>Ga0098061_1000829_pt1 | contig 15243 bp, 28 predicted proteins | sample 22_taG_FD_92579 | JGI IMG/M metagenome (GOLD analysis project Ga0098061, IMG submission 92579) | Marine viral communities from the Subarctic Pacific Ocean - 22_ETSP_OMZ_AT15343 metaG | ecosystem: Environmental > Aquatic > Marine > Oceanic | place: Subarctic Pacific Ocean | collected 2015-01-20 | reverse complement strand
TTGGGGTCAGCCGCAACGGCGTCACCATCCAGGTCTGTGTGAGCATCCCAGCCCAGGTCAAGAGTGGCCGATGAAGTGGTCCAATTGACATAAGCGCGGGATTGTGACGCGAGTATGCGAACGCGGCCGGGGGGCAATTTGCACAGGGCAACGCTCGAGGTTGCATCACCGGCACCGTCCTGGGTGCAAGTGAAGAATGCCACACGAATGCGGCCATGCTCTTCCGTTGGTGCATTATTAACCACCGGAGTTGCTGTCGCATTAGTATATTCGGTGGACTTTTGAGTAGTAACAGCCATTCTAAAGCCCTCCTATTAAGTGGGATCGCATTCGATGTAACCAACCAGGCCCTCTTCCATACGGGTAGAGCCTATTGACATCGAAACGAACACTTGGGTTGCGTGGTTTTTATCCGCACGTTCACTGATCTTAACGACAGGTTCTGCCGCTATACCGGATAACATCCCAGACTGAGCCCAATAAAGGACTTTATGATCTGAATTGCTGTCGGTACCGATTCGCTCAGTACGGATAAAGTTAAAGCCGAGGAACGTGTCCACTTCACCTTGCACTACATTATTTTCAATCAGGTTCGTTAATCCCTGACCCGTCCGAAGACTGCTATATGTCGCCACATAGATAAGACCATATCATCATCCCAATGGGATGCTCTGCGCTTCCAGCCACTTGGCTGTACTTCCTTGCGGAATGGTCGTTGAACCTTCCCCTACAGGGGCTTGGCTGCTGATTGTCTCAGAGAGAGTTCCCAGCAATTCACAGAGTGTTTACCCGCCTGTTGCCAGACAGGGGCGCTAGTGTATTAACGCTTTGACCGTATTGTAGTCGGAGCTCGTGATCTCGGTTTCAGCTAACAGATTACTAAGCTGTTTAGCATTGATTACGCAAAACCGGGCTTCGTCCGGGTCGCAATCATTACTATCCAGGTTTTCCTTGGCCGCTCTCAATTTGCCAACATTCAATCCGGTGTCAGCCGCGGGGCTGATGCCGACTTGAACGTCAACTGTCATCGTAGAGTCGTACAATGTGCTCGTACCGCCAGCCACACCGGTGTAAGCGGTGCCATCAGCGGCCGTGATCACAGAATCGTCCAAGGCCCTGCCCATCGCCATCGCGGCGGCTTGAGCATAGGGACCTGTGGGATCGACCAATAACCGGACGCGATCCTCAGAATCGATGAGGTCAGCCCAATCGTAATCGACCATGGACACACGCCGCCTTGCATGGGGCGTGTCCATTTGTGGTGTATCGCTATGGCGAGAGGTGCGCTGGCGGGCCGCAGTACTACCGATTTGTTCGAAGTAACTGTTTTTGCCAACAACCGTCTCGATGCGGACAGCATTCCGAAGACGGCTACCCCGCTGTTGAGCTAAGTGATAAACATTACCACTATATTGCTCGACCATAGCTGTAGTAATTTGAACAGACATATGTCTATCCTTTCAGCTAGAGTTAAGTTGAGGTTCGTTTCAGAGGGTTGCCCGCGGAGATGCGGACCCGTCCTGCAATTTTACATCTGCCGATGCCGGCTGTACTCCCGGCGTCCCGCTAGACCGCTAGACGCGGTTACCCAACTGTCGCTACGATATTGCTGTTCCGATCATTCGGATAAGCAAACTCGTAAAGATCCGTTAATCTGTCATTGAGAACTTTATATTCCGGGTGGCTTTTATCCACCAGATTCGGATTGCCGCGAATTGAGGCAATCTCTACTTTGGCATCTGCCGGCGTCATGCCGAACCGGCCGCTATCGCCTTCCTTGAACTGCCCCGATTCCGCCAGAGCCATGCCCGCCTGCACAAAGGCATCAACCACATCCGGGTGTGATCCCAGACCTGTTTCATTCAACAGGTTGATCAAATTATCGTTGCCAAATTCCCGGACGGCGCCTTGGGCAACGGCAATCCGCTCATCATAGGCGGTGCCATATTTGTCTTGCAGTTCACCCAGCCATTGGTCTTGCTGATGTTGGGCGTTCTGGCTGGTCTGAGCGGCATTGTTGCTAAATCTTTCAACATATTTATCATGGATCAGCGTTGCCTGGTCCGGTGTCAATCTGGCATCATGGAAAACCTGACGCATATCATCTGAAAGACCCTGGTCATATTGCTCAGAAAATCCCTCGGGTGCCGCCAACGCATAATTCGAGGCGTCCTCGGGCCAGCCAATCTGGCTCCAACCCTCCCACTCCTGGAAGTTAGAGCCCTCTTCTGGCAGAGCAACCTTGTCAACGCCGATATTCTGGTGATAGGACCTTTCAAGATCCTGGTAGGACTGAAGGACGTCATCTGGTGAGCTCCATCCTTTGGCAGCAACAACCTCGTCATATTGGGCGTTTGCCCAGCCGTCACTGATGCCGGCACCGGTATCCGGGGCAAGAGCGGGTTCATTCGATACTACGTTTTCCGGGTTACCCGCGGGTGCGGACCCTTGGTCTTCACTCATGGTCATCTCCAATTGCTAGTTTCAGAATCGCATCTTCATCCAGGGCTAGGATAGATATAATGCGGCGCACCATGTCCCGGGACCCGTCGAGATGCTGTAGCTCGGCGTCATCCCTGACGCCGGTAATTTGAAAAATCCCCGAGGTCTTCAGCAGATCCTTGAGGATCGTTTGGCCGTCCGGGGTGTGTAGAAAAACATTTTTATAAGCCTGGAGAATCTCTTTCTGCTGTTTCTCCGGGCCCATTATTGTTGACCCATATTGGCGATCTGCGCCACTTTAAGTGCAGCGTCTGCCGCTTGTGGCGCCGCCGCCAGACCGGCCTGCATATTCTGCTGTTGAGCGCGATCTTCACGCATCTCCTGGATATCCTTGGCACGGCGCAGTATTTTCTGAGGCGCTCCATTCGTGTCGGCGAGCGTCCTAGTGATTGTGTCTGTATCAAAATTATCCATCACCGAGGGGTCCACCGCGGCAATCGGCTGGACCATCTCCAGGGTTCGCAGGATGCCCACACCTTCCTCGGCCTTCATGGCCCTGCTTAACGGACTGACATATTCGATGTCGTATTCGCCTTGAGCCTCGGCCAATAATTCGGGCATCGGCGGCAGTACGCCCTGGCGGGCCAGGATGGCAAACTCGCGCTGGATGAGGGGCCCCAGAGATTCGGATTGGAGCCTGCCGGCTGTAGGCGCTAACAGAGCTCCCTTCTCTTGAGCCCGCTGTAACACTTCTGTAGCGGTCATTGCCGGACTTTCAACTAAGATAGCAAAGAGCGAAATTAAAAAAGCATCGTTGATGACTTCACGCCGCTGGTTCATCATTTCCAGACCGATGTCTACGCGGGCTCCGGTCTGAAGCGGCTGGACCGGAGCCTGGGTCCGACCATCGAGGCGGGCGAAAGTTGCGCCGCCCGGTTTAGTGTTCACGGGGAAAACCACACCGTCATCGGCAATAAGCAATGGTGGATCGACCACTTTCTGGCCGGCGCGAATTACCGTTTTGCTCATCTCGTTGAGCATTTTAATATCCGGCAGAACTGTCATTGCAGGGGATCTGCCATAAATTTCTCTAGGACCGGTCACCCAGCGGCTGGGTATGTACGGGAACTCCTGGTAGCCGCCCTCGGAAATTTTGCTTTTAGCCTCGACCTCGTAATAGCCAGAAAACCAAGGCTTGTTTTTCCGATCTCGTTTTTTGGGATCTCGATCATGGCGCGGCATAACAACGTGAAGGATCTGGACGCGCTCATCGGGTTTCTTTTCCGCCTTGGTCCGCAATTGCCGGGATAGTTGCCCGTCCTTGAACATTCTCAACGCTTGGCGCGCCGACACATCGATGCGCCGATAGACCGTATCAATCAGGCCGTGCTCATCCTCGGCAATACAAACATCCGATAGGTGGACTGAGCGATACCGAGCACCGGCAATCGGGTTTTCATCAACAAACAGGATCGAGGTCCCAAAGGCGCCAACCGACATAAACCCCTCATGCATCTGAGATGAGAAGTTTGCCGCCGGCGCATAACGCCAGCGGAACATAATATCTTCGACAGCGTCAAACCACAGACGCACATCATCATCCTGGTCCAACATCGGGTCAGAAGCCCGCAGCGTATGCCATCTGGCGCCACGCGGCGTCAGCAGGCTTTCGATGGCGGATGCCATCCTCTCCAAAGCCAGGGCCGCGGTGGCGTCATAAAGTTTTTCTGTCCGCTTGTCGCCGGGGGTTCGATCCCCGGTAAACTCACCAGAGCGCGGTAAAATCCGCTCGGAAATTTCCTGCCAATGGCTTTCCCAGTTTGCCCGCTGGCTTTTCAATTCATCGTAGCGGCGGAAGATTTCGTCTTTGTTGGTACTGTCAACAAGCATATTTAGACCCCTAAAAAGGTGTTTTTGCGCTGGGCGTCAACGCCGCTATTTCGGGGGATGCCCGAGAGAATTGTTTTGCCGGCCGTGCCGCCGCCGCTACTGGCGTTGGCATCTCGCTGAGCCTTGTCTAGACGGGAGCCCAGTGACGCCGGCGCAATTCTGGAACCCCCGGACTGCGTCTGCCGGGACTGCGCGCCGCACATATTTACTTGCTGCTGAAATAGTTGCCGATGGCGCGGCCCCCGCGATTGACGGCCTGACCCAGCAAGGTGCCTTTCAGGCCAGGGGCCATCAAGCTGGCAACTGCACCCAGGGCGGTATAAACATCGGGGGCTGTATTCGCCTCGGCCAACATACTGCCGGGGGTTGGCGATGAAAAATTGCGGGAGTAATTAGCCACTGAGCGAGTATTCCCCGCCGCATCGACAAACGTCTCCAAGCCACGAGCACGAGCTTCACCAGATTTGCGATCATTAATAGCATCCTGATCAGAGCGAGTATCACCAAACAAACTTAACTGGTTAAAGGTTGCCCCAGGAGCGATTTCGCCCCGGTTCATACCTTCGCCCTGAGTCCGAGGAGCGCCTTGGATTTGGTCGAGGGCGTTATGCAGCCCCGCCGCTTCGGCTCGACCTCCGCGATCACCTCTGCCACCTCGCACACCGGTTGCTCGGGTTACTCCAGTTGAATCTTCAGCCAGGACTTCGCCGCCGCCGGCATCGCCACCATCACCACCGCCACCACCAAAACACATATCAGCTACTCCTTATACCCAGCAGGGTTGCCAGACCGACATTCGGCGCCAGGTCGTTGCTCGCCAGGATGTTGAATTTCTTGCCGCCGCCGCCCGCAGCCCGCCGGCGAATTGTGTTAGACGCAGCGCGCACTTTTGGATCGTCCGCACCCACAGCCGGTTTGGCCTGGATTACTTTTTGCGCGGGCATTTTCGGGGGTTTGAAAAAACACATTAAAATTCTCCATTCTCCAGGCGGGTCTTAGTCCAGGAATAACAATGATACGTCTGGCGATTTCTGCCGTAGTCTTCCAGTGATGCTTCCCGTCTGGCTCCCAACACTTCCAGCCAGCGGTGGGCCTCATCGTGCCCGTCCATAGACCAGCAATCGGCGCGCACTGCGCCGCGGGATATCATGTGCTCCCGCACAACACTCTTGATGTGGCGGGTGGCCGACAATGCCACCGCCGGCCAATCGTCAGTCGCATACATCCAGACTGTCCAGACTTGCGGCAAGCGTTCCTGAACACCCCAGGTTGCTACCGGCTGGCCGTCTTTCAACGCCACCCAGCTTGCGCCGCCGTGCACCGAATGTGCCGCCAGGTCCTCTGGCGTGGGGGACCATAAGTGGGGCATGATTTCTTCTGCGTCCCGGGTCCGCATTCGCCTGGAAATATAAACCACCAGAGCATACGCGCCGGAAACGATCTCAACCGAAGACGCCGTCACCGCCATCAATCACTGGCTTGCCGGGGGCCATCATGCCGGTCCTGGCCATGTTCCGATAATCTTCATCCTCGCCGTCATCACGCAAACCAACAGCCAAATATCTGGCGCAGTCTGCAAAATGCGAGCTCCAATCGTGGACGGGTTTTGCATTCCAATCCGAGGTCTTGGTATTAAATGTCCGATGATAATGGCGCAACGCCTTGAGCAGCGGCTTGGTGTTCTCTCGATCGAAATAGCACCTGGGAAGTACCGCCCTGACTGCTTCAATACCGTCCTGGACGGTTAATTTTGCTACAACGGTTGGACGCACTCCCAGGGCCATCAACATCTCGTAGCGAGATGATCCGGTGGACAATTCCCGCACCATTACATCATGCGGGAAAAAATGCTTTTCAAACAAATACGGTTGAGACTGAAGTTCCCTTATGTAAAAATGCAGACCTTCGCCGCTGGCCTCGAAGCAATTGATAATGCGGATTTCCGATTTGTGTAATTGAAAATAAATTATGCAAGTACTGTCATGCAGCCCCAAGTCCCAAACCGTGTGAACCTTGAGAGCGGGGTCCCAGGGCAGGGGACAAATACGCTTTTCCGCTTCGGCCTTATCAATTGCATTGGCCCAGTATGAGCCGATCAATGCGGCCGACCAGCTAACCTCGTATTCCTGCTGATACTGGGATTCGTCCATGGTGTCCCGCGCCGCCTGGAGCTCGTTGACGCCAAGTACGCCCGTCTCCGATGCGGGAAAACGCATGGCAAACCACTCAGGATCACTGTCTTCCATCTTTGAGATGGCGTGATCGTAAATTTCCTTGAACTGATTATCTCCGCGTGGCGTCCCAATCCACAAACATTTCCCGTCCCCATAATCTGACAAACTGGGCCTGATAATCTCAGGATAGAGACGAGCATTCATGTCGGCATACTCATCCAGGCAAACAGCCACAAGGCCCATGCCCCTCAGAGAATCTGGATTTTCCGCACCCAGAAGATATATCGTTTTACCACCCGGCAAATCACATCTGAGCTCGGCCTCGTTGAACTTAACACCGGGGATCGTCTCAGCGTAATCCCGAAGCATCTGCCAGGAAATTCGTTTTGCCGATCCATAATTCTGAGCGATATAAGCGCCCTTCGCATTCTTACGCTTGCTGGTCAATATCTCTTTCAACAGCCAGTTGATGGCCATCACGGTCTTGCCAAAACGACGATGGCAGACCGCAACAGAAAATCTCCTCTGTTGGCGGTGAAACTCTGCCTGGAGCGGCCGGGGCGAATAGGGAATAATAATTTGCTGGGTCATGGTTGCCGTTCCAAAAACATCAGCAGAACTCGCCGCTCGCCGCTGTGAGACGCAACAAAGTGTTCGTTATCAGCACTGGTATAAAACACCAGATCCAAATATCCGAAGATCGCAGTTGTGGGGTCATGGCGGAAATAATATCCCCCGCCCTCAAAATCACTGTCCGGGTCCGATAGCAAAACCCTGCCGGTAACGTAACACCAGGTCATATGCCCATTGGTGCCGGTATCAAAATGCCAGGGATGACCCTGGCGCCGCTGCTCAACGCGGCAGTACGCCCGCCCCGTTGTATCCACATCGGGGAATGTCTTCCGTATCAGATCGATCTGACGGGCAATAACCGGATGATCAAATTTCTGGTAGCCAACCTGGAAATCCTGGGCCTCGGCAACAGTAACCGTTGCCGGCATCAAATCAAACGAGTCTGCCGCCAAGGCGGCGCGTCCCGGTACCGGTGGCCTTGGGCGCAAACTTTGCGCGCTGCCGAACCCGCCGCTGGTCTTCAAGGTCGAACGCCTCGTTTATATCAGGCGTTGCAGGATCATCGGCCTGGAAAGCGCCGCTGGCTTTCCGCGCCCGCTTGGGCTTGGCCGGTGCCGTTTTCTTGGCAACCGACTTTTTTCTGGGTTTCTTCAAAAGCGCCATCAAATTCTCTCCGATAGTTTTTTGCCGTCACTGATCTGATCGATTACAACAATATCCCCGCCGGCATCATGCATACTATGTCCACACCGAGGACAAACCTGTCCGCCATCCTGCCAGCCGATAACCATCGGCCCAGAGTGCTCGACTTCCATCTTCTGCTTGGGCTGGTACATGACCAATAACTTCTCAGCCTTCCACTGAGCGTGGCGAAGTAATTCTTTCCCCTTCAAGATCTCATCTCGGGTGCCCGCCGCATTCAACAAATGCTCGGCATCTTCGAGCGCAATCTCCGCACCGGCAACCATGGCCGAGCGATACTGGCCATCAAATACATCATCCTTCCGCCGATACTGAAATACCGCGGAACGATCCATCTTCAATACTTCACAGCCGCCCTTGAGCCCCTTGCCTTCAGATATTACCTCAAGCAATTTCTGCCGTTTGACTTCATCAGCAAGTACCGGAATATTCCTGGCCATCAATCATCTCCCCAAAAAAACGCCGGCCCAAATATCGAGCCGGCAAGTTTCCACTACTAGAAAACAACCATCTGGAACAGGGAGAAAAACCGGATGGCATACGCTATGGCGTAAAACCCCAGCGTCTGCAACCTTTACCATACGACTGCCACTCATGTCAACCTGTAGTGGCTGGCGAGGGCATTCAACGCTAGTCGTAGCATCGGCATACCATCCCGCTGTTTTGACAGAACCTTCCATGATCCAGCGTCATTCCCATGCCCGCAAACATGAACCAGCAACCGGCTCAAAGGCTGGCCAACATACTGCAAAGCGCGGTAAACCCGCTCCCTGGCATAATGTACCCCGTCAGCATCAGGCCGCTCAGACTGATCAACCCGCACCTTGGTCAAATCCGTAACACCATAATTAGGACCGATCCCTGCACGATAAAAATCCTCGGCAAACCGATCCCCAGCATCATACTGTAAATCCGTAATCCGCTTCCGCCGAAAATAGGTCTGCAACTGATCAGATGCCAAATTCCGAATGTGCGTTACACCAGCAATATCCGTGGCCTGTTCTTCAAAATCACCATGCTGCCGAAGCTCGGGAGTACCATGATCCATGACAGCCGGCCGCTTGTGTCTCCTGGCCATTAGTAAAAAACTCCTCGGAGAGAGGGCAGGGACCCATCGAGGGGGTGACAGACGCGGCAAGCCGGGGGTACCCCTGCCCAGACCCCCCGGGGGCCTCGAGGCCGCATACAGCAAGGCTTTTTTACCCGCGGCATTTGATTGTCAAACGTCCAGACGTTCCTCTGAAAGTCTTGGACAGAGCCAGAAAAGCGCGGACCTCTGCCATTCTTTAATGCGGGCCAGCTTCGCGGGCGATCGGCGAGGGAGAGAGCAAGATCACTCATCATTCCGCCTGCCTCTGAGACAATCCACATCTATGTCCATATCTATACCCGTTCTCATCCGGTTGAGCACATCAATACCCTTGCCAAATCCATTACTTCTGAGGCAATAGCTGATAGTCATTTCGATCAATGACTGCCGCAAATCTGGCATTGGTTCTTGCTCGGCCTCGAGCATCTCAACCTCGAACTGTTTGGGTGTCATTGGAGCCATATCAATCATTGGTTTAGAACGGCATATCGTCATCGAGGTCATTGACGGGCTTATCCAGCGGCTGTTGTGGGTATCTATTGCCTTTGGCTCTGCCGCTCTGCTGGTCCTCGGTGGCGTCGAAGGCCATCATCCTGCATTCCAGCGTTCCCTGGTCGTTGATTGCCTGGAGCGGCAGGGCTTCCAGAATAATGCTGAAGCCGTCCTTGCCTTTCATCGGGAACATGACGCCGACGTTAGTCCAGTATGTCTTGCCATCTTTGCCCAGGCGGGGCGTTGTCAGTCTGTATCTGTCAGCCATTTGCTATTTCCTTTTCTATCTGTTGTTTTCGGACGAACGCCTTGACTTCATCCTCGGTTGAATATTTTCTCGCTCTTGTTGTCACACTTTCCAGTAGGCCGGTATTGATTAAGTCTCTGGTAAGGTACCAAGCATCTTGAGAGCTTAAATGTGTTAGCAGATCACCCAGCAAATATGCGACAGACTTCATGGGCAACAAGTCTTCAGTCAGATGTTTCCGCTCACTCTCGGCGGCGGTTAGTTTCATTTTGATCTCGGCGCATTTGCGATCCGCCTCTTCTATTTTCTCTTGTCTCCCCGTTAGCATTGCCATTGCTATATCCTTTTCAGTGATTGGTTAATCAGGTTGGCGTATTTGGTTGGTGTATCGATGGCGCCGCGCTGCAGCGCATCAAGCTTGAACTGCCGCTTTTCGGTTCGCCACACCAGTTCTTTTGCAACGTCATGCCATGCCGGCCACCATTTTGAAGACAATGCCAGGGATCTGAGAGTGTGCCTGACGATATCGCCGGGGAAGTACTGGAGCTCTTCAGCATACGCGGACAGCATGAGCTCTTGATCCTTTTGTTTCACTGTCCGATTGACTGTTTTCACTTGGAGCATCGTCAGTTCCTGCATGATCTCGGATTTGTTCAATGGCGTCAGTGACACTTCCAGCATCGCCACTGCCGTTTCCAGGTCTTTGGCTGGTATTGGTTCTGTCATTCGGTATCCCGTCAGGTCGTAGTCCTTGTCCACTGTTTCCACCAGCGAGGATATTACTGACACTGGTAGAGATGCTTGCAGCTTGAGATCCACCTGAGCGGGAGTTTCCAAACTTGAGATGGTTCCTAATCCAGTTGCGGAACGCGGCGTCCCAATCTTGTTTGACTGAGCGGGAACCGGATTCTGCTTTCCAGTGATCTTTGAAGTGTTCGATTTGTCCATTGGTTTCTACCGCTCCGATTTGGTCGATGCTCCAGGCAAACGCATTGTCTTCAGGATACCAATCATCTGGCAGTCTGGAGCCCTTGGTTTTGGGTTTAGATTTGGGGGGATCTTTTGTTTTTTCTTTTGATATAGCTTTAGCTATATCTTTCTTACTACTTGGATATGGTTTTGGTTGGCATTCCTGGGGCATATGCCGGGGAGATGCCGCGGCATTATCGGTTTCCTTTGTTTTCAACCATCTAGCGTTTGCTTTACGTTTTTGTTTCTCGCTAAACATCTCGACGTTTTTTCGCACTTTTTGCAGCTTTTTCTGCGTCAACTGCCCCTTGTCATCGTACATTAGGAAGCCATCCAGGGCTGGTCGAAGGCGTGTTTTCCACTTCTGATAAGTGCAGCCCAACATGGTCGATATTCTTCTATCATCATCGGCGATTGCACAGTCTGGGGATCGCCACATAATCATCAGCAACTTCAGATATGCGCCATGCTCTTCCAACGACAAATGCATCGTGTCGCCGAGATATGCGTCTGTCCAAAATGGTAATGCTGGGAACTCAGCCATTGTTTTCATTCTCCCTCGAGCCCCAAACAGATCCGATACCCTGGGCTGCAATCCTATTGGCTTCGGCCTGGGCCTGTGTCCGCGATTCGTACCACTGAACCATGCGCCGGCGGACAGCTATCCAATTACAGCGAGGACTAGCGTCAGCGTACCCTCCCAGAGCCTTGTACGCATCCACCGCGTCGAAGCCGGCCGCTTTCCAATACGCGATTTGTTCTCTAATAATGTCTTTCATTTCCTTTTCAGTCACGAGTACTATCCGAGAACCCGCCGCTTACATAGACCACTTCCTCATCCGGCGATTGTGAATGGGACTGAAGCTGTTCAATGCGGCGATCCAAAAACCATCGGGCCTTTTGCAGTTGCTCAAGCGGCTCGCCCTTTTTGCCGTACCTCGCCATATATTTCCAAGCCGAGCCCAAATAGTAATCCAGATCAAATGCATCAACGACATCAATGGCGCTCATGCCGGTGCCTTTGTAATGGTCTGGGTTGATAGGGTCAGACATCACCACTCCTGTATTTGGACAGTGGTGCCGGGGATCTTGGCATAATATTTGACGGCCGAGATTTCGATGACCTGTTTGTCATCCACATAAGCAATGCCATTCAGCCCGTCCAGAATCAGCTTGATCAGATTATCGATGTCCGGTGTCTTGCATGGGTGCAGTATCCCGGCATCGATGGATGTCCGCTGCTTCTTTGTGTAGCTCTTGGGTATCGGCATCCCGAACACCATCCGCAAAGTGACGGGGCCGGTGACCGGCGAACAATGGGTCTGGCCATAAAACTTAACCAGGGCCTCGGCGTCTTTGGTTTTCTTGGGCGTGTAGACATGGCCAGAGCGCGACATACGAGGCCGCGCCTTGCCAACGGGGGTCCCGGGCACCTTAAACTCGATCATGCTGTCCCTCTGGCGTGGAAAATCGTGGGGCAGGGGGATCTCTCAAAGCAATACCATGCACTGTTTTCCATGCCGGTTTGATTTCCGAACCATTTAACGCGGCCAATGCTGGCAACATTGGAACAGCGGGCCATGTGCGGCGCCATCCGTTTGTTGTGCATCAAATCCGCGTTCAACAACAACCAAGTCCTGGCGATAGTGCTCAGATGATCGATCAGGGGATCTAGCACCGGCCAGGACCAGGGCGGGTTGGTGATAAACATATGGCCTACACAATTTGTTAGATTCATTGCGTCTATACGCCGAATAGAGGGGTCCTGGGGCTCGATGTCCGACCAGCCGATACATGGAACCCCTGCATCTTCCAGATGACGCACCAGGGCGCCATCACCGGCGCAGGGCTCATTAAATGTAGCCCCCGGGGGGATATGAGGGAGTAGGGACCGAATCGCCTCGGCCGGCGTAGGATAAAAGTCACGCTCGATCTTCTGATATGATGACCGCTTACCCAATGTGCCCGTCCATAGTATCTGGCGTCACGGCCGGCGCTGGGCATACAGAACAGCGGGCTGGCGTGTCAGGTTTCAGACAAGTTCCCGGCGCCAGACCCTCGGTCATGGCCGGGACAATGTTTTCCAGCTTTGATTCGATAAATGCCGACATTGTCAAGCCAGCTTGCTCTGACAAGCACATCATATCTGCAACCAAATTGGTCGAAAGATGCAGGAAAAGTGTCGTTTTTTGATTATCCATTGAATTATTTTCAAATAATGGCATTAGGAAGCTTGACAGGCTTATACCATGGGCCTATATAAGGGGTCAACGGAACGAACTGACGACAACGCCACAACAGAAGCAAACAGGAGAAATAAAATGAAAAAAACTCAAGAAGAAATCTGGGCAGAAGAAGACGCCATCGAAGCCGCCGAATGGGCCGAGCGTAAAATCTGGAAAGATAAATTCGCTACGGCCAACGCCGCCATGCTCCCCGCCGACAAATATGGATATGTTGCTTCCGCCGCTTTAGCCAACGCTTGGAAAAGCGTAGTAGAGGGAGAAATCGAAGACATCGCAGAAGATAATTCAGTATTTTGGCGGATAGCTTTTGGTTCTATCGGTTCCATACTTTCTACCGACGAATATCCCGCCGAAAGAAAACTTTACGAAGCCGCAGGGTTAACATTTTAATCAACGCAACAGGAGAAATAAAATGGCATTATTATTTGAAAGCAAAACTTGTTCTAGGTGCGGCGGTAGCGGCGAATATAGTTATTGCCAAACCTACGGTAGTAGGTGTTTCAAGTGCCACGGTAAGGGCGAAGTCCTCACCAAGCGAGGCTTGGCCGCGCAAGAGCATTTTAATTCCTTGTGCGTTAAGCCCGCGTCTGAAATCAAAGTGGGCGATATTATTTGCGTCAATAGCGTCACGCTCGATGGCGGCTTCTTTAAATATTTTGCCGAAGTCGTAGAAGTCAGCGCCCCCCATGTTTATGGCAGTTCAACGGTAGACGGCGTCAAAAAAGACACCGTGGGGATCGACATCACCTCAGATAGCAAAAAATTCGGTAGGTGCAAACATACCACCTCTGGAAAATCTGATTTTCGCCTCGCCCAAAGCAAAGAAGAAAAAATTGAAAAAAGAGAGGCCGCGCTTGAATATCAAGCCAATTTAACAAAAGCGGGAACGCCCCGCAAACGCAAGGTAAAAGCCGCCTAACATCCCCCAACCCCCAACAGCCCCTGGCGATTAAATTCGCAGGGGCCTTGAGGGTGCCGGGACTGTCCTGGCAAAAACAGGAGAAAAAAAATGCCTAGCTCAACAGAATACAACGCCGGCGAACCTCACCAGGGATCTGTCGTTTTATATTTGCGTGTTTCCACCGGCAAGCAAGGCGCCGATGGCCTGGGCGTCGATGCCCAGCGCGCCGCCTGCTTTGACTATTTGAATGGCGGATCTTGGAAAGTTATTGCAGAGTTCGTGGAAGTGGAATCGGGCAAGAAAGATAACCGCACCAAATTACTCGAGGCCATCGAGCTCTGTAAAAAGAAAAAAGCCACACTGGTTGTGGCCAAGCTTGATCGGCTGTCCCGTGACGTTGAGTTCACCGCTCACCTGATGAAGAGCAAAGTCGATTTTGTTGCAGCCGATATGCCGATGGCGAATACCTTGACCATCCACATTATGGCCGCAATGGCCCAGCACGAACGCGAGATGGTGTCCGTCAGGACAAAGGCCACTCTCCAGGTCCTCAAGGCCAAGGGCAAGGTCCTGGGCGCCGCCCCAGCCGCCTTAAAAGCCGCCGGCGTCAAGGGCAATGAGGTTGTCGCGGCGCGGGCCAAGCTACACGCCGACAATGTTTACCCAATAATTCAAGACATCAAAGAGCGCGGCGGATGCACCACTCTGAGAGAGATCGCCAACGCTCTCGAGGCCCGCGGCATCAAGACCCACACCGGCCGCACATCATGGCACCCCCAACAGGTCAGCAATGTGATCCGGCGGGCAGAGGAGTAGGCGGTGACAAATCGGAGACATGTGAGAACAAAGGCTGGCAAAAAACACCAGTTCTTGTTATCTTCGCAAGCAGAACAGCTTAGAGCGCTTCGATATATGGGGGCAGAGATGTCGCGTATCGATATTCCAATGCTGCATAATGACCACATAAAATGGGCAGCGTGTACGCTGATGGAATTAGCCGACTGCCTGGGTGAGATCGCCAGCCGAAAAAACCAAACAGCAGTCAACAGAATCTTCGACGCTCGAGTTGCTGTTTATTATGCCCGCAAGGTGCTCAGACAGTATGCGAGTGACGATATAAAGGGGGTTCGAGACAACAACCACTGGAACTATGACTAATCCGAAAATGCTTTGCAAACCCAAAACAGGAGAATATTATGGAAAGCTCAATGTCGCATAATATATATTCACGCAACAACTGTAGGATTACCACATATATAAGACTAGTTGCGTATAGCCTTGCGGGGGGGGCAGGGATCTACGCTTTGATCCTGGTCTTGTTTTTCTATTTTTCACTTGTCGAGTAGGTCATGGCAGATCTATTTGACCACTACCCAGGATTGCCGGGAACGGCACCTGTGGATACCTCAGTTGATGCCGGCGCCAGGATTGCCGGCAAGGCGAATATCATTCGAGAGCAGTGTTTAACGGTCTTCAGCCGCGGTGGATTCACCGCCGATGAGGTGGCGGCGCGCATT
>Ga0098061_1000828_pt1 | contig 15243 bp, 24 predicted proteins | sample 22_taG_FD_92579 | JGI IMG/M metagenome (GOLD analysis project Ga0098061, IMG submission 92579) | Marine viral communities from the Subarctic Pacific Ocean - 22_ETSP_OMZ_AT15343 metaG | ecosystem: Environmental > Aquatic > Marine > Oceanic | place: Subarctic Pacific Ocean | collected 2015-01-20 | reverse complement strand
GGCATTACGGTCAGGTTCCTATTGTTGCTTTCTTCTGCTATGACAACTAAGTTAAACCGTTGAAGAATATCAGTTAAAAAATCGGTCTGAGAAATATCGGGCATATTAGCAGGAGTATCACAAACCCCTGCCAAAGACGTAGAAACTATCGTACAATATGTTCCTGCGGCTAAAAGGTCAACACTATACCCAACGGATGTATATGCTAATGCTTTAATACTAAGCGTTTCACCTTCTATTCCTTGAACGGAAAAGTTTAGGGTATGGGTTGAAACAATCGCATCACCTCCGTCATTACCTCCTAAGTCTATGGTAGGGGATAAAGAGTTAGTGCCAAACGAACCCTCTACCATCATTTGTACCGTTGCTCCATTAGTTAAAGAAGCAGGACCAGTATCAAATGTAACGGTAAGAACTCCGTTATACACTCCCGTATATGGAAAGATAAATTCACCTGCGACAGTCCAATCGTCATTTGAATCATAAAGCAAGGGTGGGTTACTTGATGCCCCTGCACCCGACTGGGTAGGGAATAGAATGGGTTGCCAAGAGTTAAGGTCTGAACCCAACGCTCCCCACGTTATGATGTTTGTAGATGCGGTGTTTCCTACTTGACTTTGGTGGAGGGTAGTGGTTGCCATACTTTCCCTATCCGTTCCTAAAGTCATATATGCCTTAGAAAAAGCATCACTTGTAATAAAGGAATTTGTTGTAAGGGTAAACCCTGCTTCGGTAATTATCTTCTCAAATAACGCCCGTAATTGGATAGCAGGTTTAAAGTCTTGCGCTTGTAAGAAATATGGCTCTGCTAACCCTTGATTTAAAAAGCCGTTATTTTCTAACCATATAAAATTGTAATCCCCGACAAAACCATAGTCTATAATTGGGAATATTATAATCCCGTTTCCCACTCCCCCTTGTGTTACGTCCTCCGCTAAATCCCACGAATCAATAATATTCGCCTCATTAATATTTACGTTATACGTAGTCACATAAGAATCCCCATTACGAAAAGCATCAATAAGTTTCTTTTCTTTTATAGCTTGGAAAAGGTTGGCTTCGTTTCCATATACCGCTATCTGATAAACCCGTTTTTCTAAAGAACAGTTGATGAGTTGAAACATACCCGAAATAACTGGTATGCCATCTACGTGAATACCGCACGTTGTTTTTATGTCTGCGTTAAATAGAGTACTTGCACCAATATTTACATTCGTTTCTACATTGATATTATAGAACTGCCGAAAGAATTTATTGTTTGTAGAAGTAAAGGGAAGATTAAAGGTTTGGGAATACGGACTGTTTCTGCCAACTAAATCCCCTGCCGTTCCTATCTCATAGTTTAAAGAAATAGCACCTGCGTTTTCTATGTCTAAAAGATGTTGTTTTTCGTTTCTTTGGTCGTAGGCAAAAAGTTCTATCATCGTACAGTAGGTCTTTGTTTACCATATTCAAAAGACACTTGGTAGGTAAACGCACCCCCTTCGTTTAGGCTGCTTTTACGTATCCAATTCTTATCCGTTAAAAGTATCGGTATAGCTGATCCATCATAGTTGAGCAGTTGCACTTTCGGGGATAACCAAAGGTTCTCTAAAAAGGCAACATCGTCTTCGTTATACAAATCGGTATTAGCTACCATCGTTTGACGAGCTTGTATTTGGGTTGTCGTTATACCTCCTTCATCGCCCCTATACGCAAACTGAACCCCTGCCTCTGCCGTATCCCAGTTTCCTGCTACTTGGTCAAAGGTCTTGCGTTCTATATTGCTTGTGGTTCTTTGATGCTTTAAAGCAAACGCTTGGTAATCCCACGCACCTAAAGAGTTCTGCCATGCTAAAGTAACGTAGTTGTATTTATTCGTTCCATTTAGGTTTCTATAAATACATGAAGCAGGCTTAACCGTAAAGCGATAGCATAGCGAAGCCATGTTACCAGTCGTTCCATTTGCAGGCACGGTAACACTATCGTCCATAAAAAAGACTTCGTAGTACGCAACGGTTCCTGCGTTAAAGTGTGTGGCAAATCCTGCATCTATGGTTTGAGCCGTTAAATTTCTTGGTCCTATTCCTACGAATTGCAACCTCTCAAAATCTTGGTCTGAATTGGCAGGGGTAGTTCCACCGTCCGTTCCTGCGGTAAACCAATTTGCATCGAGTTGTGAATCGCTTGAATCATACAACGCTACATAAAAACTAACCGCATCCGAACTAACTGGGGAACTGTCATCCATAAGAACCCCTAAAGTGCGCCACTCGAAATTCGTTACATCTTGGTTTATTACACTTACGTTAGAAGCTAAAGTTGAGGTGTAGTCGGTAGTGGTTTGCCTATCGCTTAAAATCTTTTTCGTGGAATCGTTAGGGCAAAAGTCTAAAAGGTAATTGCTCCCTGCCGAAACGTAGTTACCACCTTCATCCCAAGTAGGTAACATCTGCACTCCTGCACTCATAACACAACTAACATAGTTATTAGTTACAACGTCAATATATTCAGTTGGTGCGTTGGTGGAGGTAGTAGAATATTCTTGTCCGAAATTTACCTTAATCTTTCGATAGTTTGTGCCGTCATTATTTACCCATATTTTAGTCGTTGAGTTAGAACCTAAAGTATGGATGGTATCGTTCACAAACCCTGCTGACGAAGTAGATGAATCACCCGTAGTAATAGCAACGTAATCAGCTATGATTTTATCAATTCGAAAGACACCTGCCCCTGCTCCATTCGGTTCAATTTTAATACGTGCTTGATTTGCATACGTATATGGTGAATCAACATTAGCAATGTAAATATCTGCTATGTATTTAAACTTATAATATGAACCCCCTGATTGCTCCGTTGAGGTAATTACAAATGTTATCGGTTCAAATGCCCCATGCACATAAGACGCACTTGGTTCATATTCTATTGACATACTCATTTCGCTTCTATGTTTTTATTGAGTGTTAAACTTTCTTTAATAGCATTAGCTATGTCTTCCCCTAACGCTAACCCTAACCATTTCATCGCTTTCGGTTTTAGCCGTTTTAAGGTATCCGAAATAAAGAAGGTAGGCTTCAACCCTCTATGCCATATTGCGTTCGAAATAAGGTACACTAAAGACTTACGGGGGGTGAATCTACCTTGCGCATCGCGTGTTCCTTCAATGCCTTTTTGGATAACCCACTTATCAATCGCACCTCGTAGGCCTCGTGTTTTATTTGCACCGAATTTAAAAGGGGATTCGGACTGCCTTGTGAAGATGTTTCTACTTGCACCTTGTACTCCCTTATCTACGAACTCCCAGTAGTGAACTTGTGGGGTGATATTCACGTAGTATGCGTGTTGATTTTCCCCTACTGTTACGGGCATAGAATCATACAAAGCACCCGTGTTTACTTTGTCTTGCATACGTAAAGAAATACGTGCGTTCTTGCGCCATATCTTTCCTATCTTCTCCAACATCTTAGTCGTTTCAGTCATAGGGTACGTCTTCTTACCTATTTTAATATTCGGTTTAGACATACGGTGCTATGCATAAATCGTTAGAATTAGATACCTCTATAGAAAAAGAACCACTCCATCCCGTCAGCTCGTTATCAAAACGTGCCGTAAAAGGAGTACACGAAGCAGGTAATTCAAACTTGTAGTCGTTATCTACCGTTGTATTGCTATTCGCTAAGGATTGAATGAATTGGTCTAAGACATCGTGAAGCAGTTGAAGGGTATCTGAATACACTTGCGTTCTATTCGTTAGGTTAGGAAGAATCATATCCGCTACCAATAACTCAAGGTCGTAGGTTAGCGTTCCGTTATCTATCGTTACCCCCATTATCTCACAATACAAAAGCGGATAATTGGGTTGTCCGAGTTTTGCAATATCAACCTGGTCTAATGGTCCTGCATGAAAAGATTGAAGGATTAAGTGCTTTTCTTCTATGTCTTCTAAAAGTTCTACTATCTGCTTGTATGATTTCATCGGTATTGGCTTACGTCAGGTGCTTTGTCTTTACGACTGTTATCTTGTTCATAAGATAAAAACGTAAATGCCGATTCTATTTCAATTTCAGTTGCCGCCTCTATTTTTAAGGGGTCACCCCCTGCAAGGAAATGGATCGTAGAATACCAACCCCACTTCTCAGCAATCAAATTACCTTCTCCCCCTCCGCTAAAGAGTTGGCTAAATCTTTCGTTAATATCACGCCTATAGACAAAAAAAAATTGATAGCACCCATAACAATATCCATCTTTAAGTCATCCCAGTAGGTAGGATTGCCGTCACCCTTGTAGTCTTCTATCGTATAGAAATCCCCCGCTTCGGTTTTAATAGGTCGGTAAAGGATGCTTATTATGTAACCTAAGTTCTCAAATAAACCTTTTGAGCAATACGTTTCTAAATCTGCAAACTCTCCTACCGTGAGTTTAGAAAGGTTCGGATGGAATCCATACCGCTTCCCTTTGTAATCTAATTTCGACACTAACTTTTCGTCTTGCCCGTCTGCGTCATTTATGCGGCTTATAATGGTGCTGATGCGTTCCATTTCAGGAATAGTCAGTTGGTTGGTTTCTTCTTTGGATAGGTTGCACATAATACAAATCGCCTCCACTATCCACTCGGTAGATTTCTCATCAAGTTTTAAATCGGCTAAAAGTTTGTATTGCTTAACTGTTATGTCAGCAAGGGAATCGGGTACGGTTATTTTCATTTTGCGGTTTTTAAGGTGGTATTTACGGGGGTGTCAGTAATCATTGGTTATGCAATAAAATATTTACCACTATAAGAAGTTCCGATGCGGTTGATACAAACGTACCTCACGGCATCAATAATATGGTTTGTGTGGTCTATTGGTTTATTTAACTGCACCCCATTTCGGTCAACTTCCCATCGGTAGTTCCTAAACTCCTTTTGTGCGTTTAAAGAATCCTTTAATACGAATAGCTTATGACGTTTCATTATGTCAATACCTAACCTAATACTATCAGGTCCTTTCTTAGATGGCTTAACATTATGTCCTAAGCGGTGCAGCTCTTCGATAGACTTAGGTTCGGCACTATCGCAAATGATGGGTGTCCTGTCTAAGTTTAGTTTATCCAACTCTAAACTAATATCGCGGTTCGTTAAACCCGTCTTGTAAAGGTGTTCTTCTATGAATAGTGAATAGTCCTCACGCCATACCGAAACGATTGCGGTTGGATCGTTAGTAAACCCCCAGTCAATCGCGTATGCTACGAGCTTGGCACGTTCAGGGATAGCGTCAGCGACTTGCCATTGTGGGAATATAGCCGATACATTTACCCCCCTTTCTCCAAGACCATAAATGCGCCAAAAGTTCTCGTCCGTTTCTTTAAAGCGTTCTATCTCGTCTATAACGGATTGCTCTAAAAAGGGGTTGTCTAAGTATGTGGTTTGAAAGAAGTCCACGTCTTCACGTTCTAAGATATGCTCGTAAATCCAATGGTGTTCGTCCGAAGGGTTATAGTCCACAAATATCCTACCCGTTGTTCTGAGTAGTAACTGCCTCCAATCTTCCAACGTTATTTCGTTGCACTCGTTAACGTATAAAATATCCCTTTTACGTCCTCTTAGTTTTTGGGGTTGGTCGGTGCTGATAAACTCTATCAGGTTTCCAAATAGGTTATAGGTTGCTTGGCTTTTGTTGTGGTTTTCTTCTTGGTAATTTCCACCTTCGGAAAGTATCTGCATAAAGTCACGCATAACCGATGAACGTAATGCAGGAAATGTTTTACGTACTATTGTTATAACGATCCCTGCACCCTTATTCTTAAAACAAAGCTCTATAATAACCTGGCAAAGTGAGAAGGTCTTTCCGCTACGCGAACCCCCTTGATGGACTTGTATTTTAGCCTTTGACTTCTTAGCTTGGTAGTATGTCGTTGGTTGCTTCACTCGTCATCAAACCACTTGAACGGCTTGGGTTCGTTTATCTCTATTTGTTGTTTCTCTACATACCCCCTATTTTTACCCTTCGTTTTTAAGTAGAAGATTGTGCTGCTTGGTATCTTGTCTTTTATTTGTTGGTGTAGGGAACTCTCAGCAAAGTCTATCGCGCTTTCTTGTATGTCGTTTACCGCCTCTTTATATTCGGCATCTTCTTCCAACCATCGGTAGTGAGTTCGTCTATCTATATTGCACACCTTCGCTGCGGTAGTTACTACACCTAACGAGCGTTCAAGTGCATCTAAAAAATCTTTTTTATTATGTGACATTTGTGACTTTGTTACATTTGGGTGTATAAACTTTCCCATATTATTTGAATAATAAAATTAGTAATAAGACTACCCAAGTTATCGCAATACCCCAAAGAATACAAGCTATGTACTTCTCTTGTCTAATTGTAAGGTTTAGGCTTTTCTTTTTTGTTAGATAGTCGTGGGCGTTCATTCTTTTCAAGTCGTGGTTATTCATTAGTGCGCTTGTGTCATTACTTCAAATTCGTTTTCTTCCAAGTGTGCTTTCTTACCAGTAAAGTCCTCCCATCGCTTTACTATTACATCGCAGTACTTCGGGTCTAATTCCATGCCGTAACATTTACGGTTTGTTTTCTCTGCTGCTATTAGTGTAGAGCCTGAACCTAAAAAAGTATCTAATATAATATCATTAACATTTGAGGAATTTTCTAATGGTTTTCTACATAACTCAATAGGTTTCATAGTGGGGTGCAAAGCAGAGCGAGAGGGTCTATCTATATCCCAAACTGTTGTTTGTTTCCTATCTCCCTCCCATTTATGAGAAGCACCTTCTAACCAACCATAAATACAAAGTTCGTGTTTCCAATGATAATCCGACCTTCCAAATGTGCTATTGTTTTTATTCCAAATTAATAACGACTTAAAAAGAAAACCAGTATTCAAATATTGTTGTATAAAGTTATGTGTTTCCGTAGAAGCATGCCATACATAAATTGCTCCTCCCTTTTTTAATGCCTTTGCTAAAACAGTGTAGGCATCAAATAGAAATTTAGGGAAATTGTCTAAATTATCATTTGTTATATTATCTCTCTTCTTACTGCCTCCTTCATAATTAATATTGTAAGGAGGGTCTGTGTGAACCATATCTGCCTTCTCCCCATCCATAAGAATCTCAACCGCTTCTTTGCTCGTAGAATCCCCACACATAACCCTATGTTCTCCAAGTATCCAAACGTCACCCAGTTTGGTTATCGGTTCTTCGGGTGCTTCGGGTACTTCGTCTTCGTCCGTTAGTCCTTTTAATTCTTCTACTTCAGGTTCCCATACATCTAAACCCCAATCGGTAAGGGGTAACGTTTCCCATTCGTTTGCTAAGGCATCGTAATCCCATGATCCGTAGTGCGTGTTGTCTTTAATCATAAACTCGTCGCGCTTCGCTTGTGACCATTCCGAAACGTCCAAAACGTGAAGCTCACGGTATCCCAAATCTTTATAGGCCAATAACCGCATATTTCCTGCAAGGGCATACCCATCCGCTACCACTAAAGGTTTAACTTTTTGCATTTCGGGAAAGTCCGTTATGCTTTGTTTTAGCCTTTCAAAAGCTTCCTTCGTTATAGAACGTGGGTTGCTTGGATCTAACTTTATGGTTTCAATCTGAACCTTTTGCGTCTTCATCTTCTTGGTTTTTAATGGCACGTAATACTTCTTCGAGGTAGTTAGCAAAATCTTTATTTGCTACGGCTAAATCTCCTATGATATTTAAAGACGAATTGTTTTGGTAGTCCACAAATATCTTGTCTTTTACTACCGTGAAAATTAGGTAGTCTTGTGCGTTGGTTAGGTGCTTCTTCGCTTCGCGCATATTTTTTCTATTACTCATACCCTTGAAAATTCTTGCCACGTATAACGAAACTCTGCATCGTATTCGAGAAGCGTTTTGCACTTTTGTTTCTGATAAACCACCGTTGTATAGTGTCGGTTCATTTGTTCCCCTGCTGCTCCCGTAGTCCACCCGTGAGCAATTAGGTGTTTCGTAACACACTTTCGCGCATCGGACAACCTTCTTTTACGGTCTTTTGATTTTATTTCTTCCCATGTACAACCGATTTTCTCAACCGATTCTTTGCAAAAGATTAAAGCTTTTTCTTTAGGGCTTTTAAGTTTGATGGTAGGGGTTTCTTTTTCCAACATCCATTCGTATAAATTATTCATCGCAACTTGATTCATAGATTTTTAAAAGTTCAATGTACATCTTTTTATTACAAGAAGTGCAAGTGGTTCTTTGTTTCTTCTTGCTCAGTAATTCTTCATACAATTTGTAAAACTCATCCCCGATGTGCTTGGTTAAGTTTTGACCGCTTTTGTAGCGTGTCATTATTTCTTCTGCAAAGAACTTCCGTTGTTCTTCGTCCATCATTTTAACTGGTCGTCTGAACATCTTATTTAAGCGTTCGCGCCTTTCATCGCATCCGCAATCATCCCCGAAGAAAGTCTTTACTATCTTCTCAATCCCCGTTGCCTTTGTTACGGCTGCAACTTTATCTCCTAAACCTTGAGCTTTCGATTTCATCTTGTATGTAGTTTCTTGTATCACGGATGGCACGGTATAAAGTGTTGCGACTGATCCCAGTTAGTTCACTCATAGAATCCAAAGTTAATTCATCACCGTAATAAATCGCAAAACAATTCTTTTCGAACCACTCCACATCGTTTAACTTCTCGTCTATAAATTGTAACACTTCTTCGTTATGGTTTTTACTGTATGTTAAATCTAAATTCTTGAGGTGTGTTAAATGCTCCGTTAGTGAAGATGTTTGTTTGCGTATTGTGGTAGATTCTTTTCGATATTTTTTAAAGTATCGGCTTGAAGAACTGCGATACTGGTTTATGGTTGCGCGAACTATGTAGAATTTTATCTTCTTATTCTTTACTAAACTATTCATCTTCTCACGGTTGCCCGTTAATAAGATAACCATTATCTCATGTGCTAAATCTTCGTAGTCGGGCTTCCTTCCTTTCGTGATAACCTTAGCTATCTCCAGGATAGAATCGTAGTTATCTCGTATGTACCTTTGTATCATATAGGTAAGAACGTATTCACGGAATCTATTTCAAAGAGTTCACCAATTCAGTATAGTGTTTTATTTTTTCTAACAACTCATCGTTAGTAAATCGTGCGGATTGATTGCTTTCAAACTCTAACCATTCGGCAGTTCCTTCACCATATAAGGCATCTAAGTTTTTTGCAAATCGATACTGCTCACCCCCTCTGAATCCATTACACCGTTTACACTGGGGAAAAACATTTTGTTCATTCCATCGGGTAGCGTACTTTCCACGCGATTGGAAATGACCTGCATCTATTTCGTACTTCCAATTCTTTGTTACTCCGCAAGTAAAACATTCTACCATTCCAGCGTGGTCTGCGTCTTTAGACCTAATCCATATACTAAATATCTTATCGAGCTTCTTTACAAGGGTGCTTCGCTTCATAGAAACATCCCTAAAAGACAAAACACGATTGAGATAATCGGGTACACCCGTAGTTGTGAGTTTACAAAATACTCTACCCCTATGTCAAAAAAAGAAATTACGATAACGGAAATAAAAAACGTTGTAGCCATTCCGCTATTTACGACAATAAATTTAATTTACCAAATCTACCTAAAGACCACAATGCCCCGAATCGCAATCTTCAAAATCATCAAAGTTTAAAGAGTGTTGAAGTTTGTGTTTAGCTATTTTATCATATTTTATGTCTGACCTCCATTTACCGTTACCTTCTATTCTTTCTTTAGAAGCAAACCATTCCATTTTGTTCGGGAACTCGTCAAACATTGTTCTAAGCAAAAGTGGATTTCTATGGAAGCACCCGACACAATTATTTCTTTTAGCAAACCTAACTGGTTTGTCTTTCCAAAACTCAACAACTTCATCTCTGAATACTCTATTTTCAATCATCGGAAAACTTGGACTTTGCCAAGCTATGGTTGCCCACTTGTTATTCCCGTTAGAGTGTTTTCCCACTACGTCCTTAAATTCTAAAAGTCCGTCTTCGTTTAGCTTTTCGTACATTTTTTTTGCCCTTCGTTCCTCACCTGCACGAAAACCTATTTGCATTTCTACGGGTTCACCTATTTTTTCTCGCCACCAACGATGCATTGGTCTTAACTTCATTTCCACAGTACAATAACGATGCAACTTATTTGGAAGCCACCCACCTTTCTTTTCAGTAACATAGTCAAAAGTTTCTCCTGCAACCCAGTCTATTTTCTTACCTATAAATTGTTCCAAATCTAAAATGGTATGTAGTATTATGTCATCTTCTGCGGTTGCGATAAATTCTTTACCTATGCGATCCGATACCATTTGCACAAGTTTCTTGTCTTTTGGTGTGCATTTTTTATCTTCAATGCAGACTAATGCAAATACGTAATAGTCGGAAGGATAGTTTGCTGCTATGTAAGCAGAACTTTGACCCCCTGATATGCTTGTGCAAGTTTTCATTCGGGTGAATTTGGGTGTGGTATAAACTCCCAACGACCTTTCTCATCGGTGTCGGGTTCAGGTAATGCCAGGTCTTTAGATAACCGCTTTAAAAGTTCGGGATCTATATTTGGTAAAGGTGGTACGTCCTTATCCCTTCGCATTTGTTTCTCACGCATTTCAGCACGTTCACCTTCAAACTGTTGGAATATCTCTATTAGTTCGGGTAGCTTTAAACGTTCGTACATCTTGCCGTATTTACCTGCCTTTAAATTTATGCTGATTATCTTCCATTCTTCTATCTTCATAACTGGAAACTCTTTTATGAGATAGTCTATTGCTTCTATGTAATCCCCTTCGTGCCGAAAGGACTTGTTAAAATCAAGGTACTCAACCGCATCCTTTAGCAAAGCCATTAACGAGATATGAACCATCTTTGGTTCGTATTTAAACGCCTCCCTTACGTTGCTCCCATACTCCCACGCTTGGATCGGGGTTAGTTCAAAGCGATTCGAGATGCGCGAGATACTTTGCTTTATCAAATCCCTTCTTTCCTTTAGCTTTTTTATCTGCGTAAAGTCCTGACCACCCTTGTGCGATGGCATTGTGTATGATTTCGATTGCTTCTTGTTCATTTTGGTTAGATATTTTTTGTAAATTTAATAAAGCTGCTTGTTCAGATATTGAAGATTTGTACATAAATCCTTTTTCTACCTTCTTGTATTGCTTCCACATATGCCACGCTTCTAAAAATTTAGATCCTTCAAATGGCAAAATTACCTTTTTGGTTGTATTCTGAGTAGTACTTTGGTTGTGTTTTGGTATAGGTTCGACAATTTCGGTAATTCCATTTACCGTTTTTGTCAAATGGATGTTGCCCGATTCGGTAATTGCATTCGACAAAGTGAACCACTTCGTGCGGTCATATCTTTTGCCGTTAAAATTACCCGATATTATAGCACCTTCATCTTCCAACTTCTTTAAAACCCTACCAACTTTTCGAGCTGACCAAAAGGGAAACAACTGAGCAAAGGCTTTTGTACTGTTATAAGTCCAGTATCTATCTTCGTGGTAGTTGTTTTCGTTGGCTTCGTTCTTAGCTACCCAATAGCGGATGTGGTGAAGCATTACTGCCCCATCCACTCCGTATTGTTCTGCGTCGTCTTTAGAGAAACAAAAGTACTCAATCACGGCACATCTCTTTTTCGTGAAACATAACTTCCCAAACCACTTCGCGTTCGGTAGTATCTACTGAGGACACTATTTCGGGAAGGTATTTGAGCATTCCACGTGGGTTTGTTTTCATCCAATTCGTTATGGTTTGATTTGAGATGCCTAACTTCTCAGACATCTTTAATTGTGAACCATAATGCTTTTTAATAAATTGCCTCATTAGAATGTAGAATTTGTATTACTTTCTTCTAAAGTTTTTTCAAAAGTAATTGTGTCTAAATCTAAAGCATATTTCTTTAACTGTTGTGCTAAAGCAATAGCTTCTTTAATACTGGTTTCGTGTGGGTGTGATTTATTCATCTCCCATTCTAAAGCTCTACCGATTGCCCACTCGTTTAAGATGATGTCTTGACGGTCTTGGAACTTTCCCACGCTTGTTACCTTAGATGCAAAAGCAAGGTTTTCAGGACGCTTAACCGTTCCCCAACTAAACCCATCACGTGATCCACGTATGGTAACATCCACTTCATCACCTACACTAAAGGGTGGTGTGGTTGTTTTGTGGTTTGCACGTATAGTAGTTTCATCATCGAAACTATAATCGAAAGAATAAAGGATTCCGTGCTGCCCTTCATACGTTCCTGCGCCTTGTATAGAAGCGACTTTTTTTGTTTGGTTTTCCATAGTATAATGTTTTGGAATTAATAGTATTGCAAAGGTAATACAAATAAACTATAAAAAAAAATAAAAAATAAGTTGCTTTTTATTTGGTGGTTATAAAAAGAAGTTTGTATATTGCGGTATAATTAAACAACAAACAAATAACAAAATGAAAAATTTAAAAACACAATTATCAGCAACAGAGTTAGAATTAGTTGTAAGTTCATTATCAATGACAATAGCAGCAATTAATACGGCAGAGCAAAAAGACGTTTATCTTGAATTATATGACAAGCTAACAAAGTAAAAAAATCAGGGGGGTGCAACGCCCCCCATTAAACCCCATCAAAATGACAAAAGATAAAATTACAACGAAGCAATTAAAAGCTATTGTAAAAGTGTTTTGCATAGCTGATGAAATATCAAAGAGTTCAAATAGAAAATACTCAGTAAATGAAATTTACAACAAAGGGTATGATAAATTCAAAACCAAATCAAAATGACTTTAGACAACCTAATAGAAAAAGCGATAATAGACGTTAAGTATTATCAAGACCGTTTAGCAGAAGCAGAAGCAAAGTTGGATGCTTTCTACACCGCACAAGATGCGAAAGCCGATAACCCGTATAAACTACCCGAAGAAATACCTAATTTTAAAGGTTGTATGGATGCACTCGATGAACTTAAAAATATAACAAAATGAAAACGACACTACCTACCGATCCTATAAAGGACTATAACGAATGGCGCAAGTTTATCGCCTCCAAAGTTATGACACCCGAAGAAATCTTCGAAGCCGAATTTATGAAGGCTTGGTCTAAGTTTAAAGAATCAGTTATTAAAGCAAGAACGAATGAATAAAGAATCTTTAATCCATAGAATAACCCTACTTGACACGGGTTGTTATAGACGCGATAGTGAAGGTCACATATACAAACACGAACCGCCAATGTTTCGCACTACGTTGTTTAACGTTTATAGTAAACTTAGCGAAGAAGACTTAGAAACTTTACTTAATACAAGACTGAAATGAAGACAATAGACGGTGACGGGCGTGAGGTCGTTAATACGGGCTTATCTTTTGACGTTAATAGTACAGTATTAACTTTCGAAGATAGTACCGCAGAAGGCCTTGCAAGGACGTATAACAAGGTGGTAACGGCTAAGGTAAATGGTAAGTATGTTGGGTGGGGTGATAGCCCCTCTTTTATCCACTTTAAAAAAAGGAAAGAAGCTGATACCTTGATAGAAGAAATAACATACTGGAATGAAAGAAGTACGGGTGAATTTTGTCGATACCATTGTATGCTTCTTATAGCTTGTGGGGGAATAGATAAAGAAGAATTTTACACCAATAGATTAACCGAGCATCAGAACCTTACATACTTCACACGCTATCGTGGATCGTGGTTGCCTAAATCCAAACCACAAGAAATACACTTTAGATTTCTTTATGACAACGAAGGTAATAAGATGAATAACTTACCCCTATCTGACCAATAAGAGTGATAAACTATACATGAACTCACGTTATAAGTGAATAAACTCACCAAATAGCATAACCAAAAGTGAAAACAAAATGGAAGAAGAATTAACAAGTGACTGCTGCGGAGCTTTCACCACCCACCCCGAAATGGGGATATGCCCTGACTGTTTAGAGCATTGCGAATTTATAACTGGGGAAGAATGATGTACAACCCATCTTCACCCAAGCAAAAACGAATAACGATAGTTATTTGGCAACTCGCAATATGCCTTATCTTTTATATTTACTTAACCTTAAAACAATGATAACGAACTTCGAAAGGGAAACCCACGAACTAAACCACTACGAACTACACACGCTTCTGCCTATTGTCGTGCGTGGTCTATCTACTAAGTTAGGGAAAAGCAAAGCCATCACGAATAAGGATATTTGTAAAGCTCTAAAAGTTGGGGGTTGCAAAATAACCGATACAAGGCTAAGAAAGATTGTGCATCACATACGTACTAACCACCTTGTGCCTTTGCTTATAGCTACCTCTAAAGGCTACTATGTAGCTACTAACAAAGACGAAGTAGAAACCTACATACTTTCTTTATCTGAGCGCATCAACTCAATCAGTAGCGTAAAGTCGGCTCTAATTAAACAACTATCTAATGCTTAGGCACGGATCACTCTTTAGCGGAATAGGTGGGTTTGACCTGGCTGCCGAATGGATGGGATGGGAAAACATCTTTCATTGTGAGTACGATACCTTTTGTCAAAAAGTTCTTAAACACCACTTCCCAAATTCAAAACTTTATGAAGACATCAAGACATTCAAAGCAACTAAGTATCGAGGACGAATTGACATCCTTACGGGGGGATTCCCTTGCCAACCCTTTAGCGCAGCAGGACTTAGAAAAGGAACAGAAGACGAACGCCACTTATGGCCGCAGATGCTTAGAATCATTCGGGAAGTTTCCCCGAGCTACGTTGTGGGCGAAAACGTTCGCGGACTTCTTAATTGGTCAGGGGGATTGGTATTCGAGCAAGTGTGCGTTGACTTGGAAACTGAAGGCTACGAAGTCACACCGTATCTACTTCCAGCTTCGGGTAAAAACGCACCCCACCGAAGAAATAGAATTTGGTTTGTTGCCTACCGTAACGAGCCAAACACGGGAACGGACGTTAGAGGAATGTCAGAATCGTCAGAAGAAATACGGGGGAGAAAAGAGAGCTTTGTATCTCGACCACTTTGCAGCGATGGGGTTGCTCCCGACACCGTTGACGAACGACTGGAAGGGAAGTGCAGGACCATCAGAGAACTGGAAGGGGGATTCCGACCTAACTGTACAAATTCACAAGCGAACGAATCAAACACCTGGAAAAACTTCCCAACTCAACCCCCTCTTTGTGGAGGAAATGATGGGCTTCCCAAAGAATTGGACGGTATCACCTTTCCAAAGTGGAGAAAAGAAAGTATAAAGGCATACGGTAACGCGATAGTTCCACAAGTCGCACACGAAATCTTCAAAGCTATTCAGAAAATG
>Ga0098061_1000826_pt1 | contig 15247 bp, 14 predicted proteins | sample 22_taG_FD_92579 | JGI IMG/M metagenome (GOLD analysis project Ga0098061, IMG submission 92579) | Marine viral communities from the Subarctic Pacific Ocean - 22_ETSP_OMZ_AT15343 metaG | ecosystem: Environmental > Aquatic > Marine > Oceanic | place: Subarctic Pacific Ocean | collected 2015-01-20 | reverse complement strand
TCATATAAAAGATGAGTTTAGGTTATCTGCAAGGATTCCTCTTACAATTTATTATGAATGGAAAAACAAATTTGGTGTGGATTTATATAATAAAAACCACAAACAAGCAGTTAGGAAATTATTAAATAGTCCTGACTATAGATATTTAAAAACAACATCTAGGGTAATATAATGGCGATATCAACATACGCAGAATTAAAAACAGCAGTAGCAAATTGGTTAGATAGAAGTGATTTAACAGACATTATCCCTGACTTTATTGCTTTAACTGAAACAAGACATAAAAGAGATTTTAAAATAAGAAGAATGGAAACTAGGGTTACAGCTAATACTATAGCTGATACTGAATATTATACTTTGCCTGATAATTATGTGGCTATGCGTAATATTAAATTAAATTCTGATCCTAAAACTCCTTTAGAATACTTAACCCCTGAGATAATGGACAGATTACAAGCTGGGAGTAGCACAGGTAAACCAAAAGCCTATTCAATTAAAGGTAATACTATACAAATAAGACCAATACCTGATGGTGTTTATGAAATAGAAATAGCTTATTATAAACATTTTACAGCTTTATCAGATTCAAACACAACTAACGATATGCTTACACATCACCCTGATGTTTATTTATATGGAGCATTAGTTGAAGCAGAACCTTATTTACAAAATGATAAAAGATTACAAACTTGGGCAGGATTATATGATAGAGCAAAAGATGATATTATAAAATCCAACGAAAGAGATAGACATTCAGGTACAGCACCTGTAACAAGAATTGATTATGGATTATATTAATGACTACTTGGACAGAAACAAGTACGAGTTCTACATCTTGGACTAATGTAAGTGATGTATCACAAGGTTATTTTGAAACCGAAGATAATATTTATTTGTTAGCAGATGAAGATGGAGTTTTATTCCAACAAGAAGATAATAAAGCAATAGCTCCTGATGATTGGCAAGACATTCCAGCAGTAGCAACAACCACTTGGACAGTACAATAGATGGCAACTAAGAAATTTTCAGATTTAACAACTACAAGCACACCTAATAGTGCATCAGTATTTGCAATAGCATACGATAGTGCTAACTATGGTGTTACTTTATCTAATATTGCAGCTAATTTACCTGCAACGACAGCAACAAGTTTAACTTCATCAGGTACATTAACCACATCAGGTAATGCAACCATAGGTGGGGATTTAACCATATCAGGTGATGATCTGTTTATGGGAACAAATACAAGTGGTGCAGCTTTAATAGCCGATGGAACGAATTTTAATCCTGTGGTTATATCAGGTGATATATCAATAGGAACAACAGGTACAGCAGCGATTGGTACAGGTGTTATTGTTAATGCTGATGTTAATACAAGTGCAGCAATAGCTGCCACTAAAATACATGATGGCTCTATATCAAATACAGAATTTGGATATCTAAACAATGTATCATCAAACATACAAACACAATTAGATGCTAAAGCATCATCAAGCTATGTACCTACTACAATTACAATAGCTGATGAAAGTAGTGATACAACTTGTTTTCCTTTATTTGTAACAGCAGCAACTGGGGATTTAGGCCCTAAGTCAGCAGCAGGATTAACTTTTAATTCATCAACAGATGTTTTATCAGGAACTTTTGCAGGAAATATAACAGGAAATGTAACTGGAAATACATCAGGTACTTCAGGTTCAACCACAGGAAATGCAGCAACGGCAACGGCTCTAGCATCAGCTAGAAATATTGGTGGGGTTTCATTTGATGGCACAGGTAATATTGACTTGCCTGGTGTTAATGCAGCAGGTAATCAAGATACATCAGGAACAGCAGGAGATGCTACTGTTTTAGAAACAGCAAGAACTATTGGTGGTGTTTCATTTAATGGTTCAGCAAATATAGATTTACCTGGTGTAAATTCAGCAGGAAATCAGAATACAAGTGGATCAGCAGCTAGTTTATCTGCAACATTAGCAGTAGCAAGTGGTGGAACAAACTTAACATCATACACAGCAGGTGATGTTTTATACGCATCAGGCACAACAACATTAGCCAAATTAGCTAAAGGAAGTGCTGACCAAGTATTAACAATGAATAGTGGTGCAACAGCTCCTGAATGGGCAGCGACAGCATCAACGATTGTATATCCAACTATAAGTAGTATTAGTCCATCAACAATTACAAATGCTGCAACCAATGTAACAATTACAGGAACAGGATATGTAACTGTACCTAATGTTGAAGCATGGAGTACAAGTGGTGCAATTATAAATGCAAATTCAGTTGCATTTACAAGTGCAACCACAATCGTAGCGAATTTAACTCTACCAACAGATGGTACTTACTTTTTAAGAGTAGAAAATCCTGCTGGTTTATCAGTAAGAAGTTCATCAGCATTACTTACAGTATCTGATGAGCCAACTTGGACAACAGCATCAGGCTCTCTTGGTGAGGTAGCAGCAGGTGGAACAATGAGCTTTACTATTGCTGCAACAGGAGATTCAACACTAGCTTACTCCGTAGCAAGTGGTTCAATGCCAGGTGGTGCTAGTTTAAACAGCTCAACTGGTGCTATAACAGGAACTGAAAGTGGTGCATCAGCAGAAACCACTTATAGCTTTACAGCTAGGGCAACAGATGCAGAATCACAAACAGCAGATAGAGCATTTACTATTAAAGTAACAGTAGGAATGAATAATTCAGGACAATTTAATTAGAGAATATTATGTCATACACAACATCAAGTTCATATTTAGCATTAACTCCAAGTGTCGGTAATAGACGACTTTTTACTATTTCATTTTGGATGAAAAGAAGTGGTTTAGACAATAACCAAATAGTAGTCATGGGTGGAGCTACGGGATTTTGGATTATGCTACACTCAACAAATGCGATATATATTAGAGATTATCAATCTAGTGCTTATCAAATTAGTTTAAGAACATATAGACAGTTTGAAGATTGTACTTCTTGGTATCACATAGTAGTAGCAGTAGATACAGCACAGGCAACAGACACCGATAGAGTAAAACTATATGTTAATGGAGTACAAGAAACAGCTTTTGATGTTGACACCTATCCTGACCAAAACCATGATACAGTTTGGAATACAGCAGTATCTCATGAAATAGGCAGAGAATCAGGTGTTAGTGGCGATTATTTTTCAGGAAACCTAGCACACTTTGCTAATGTAGATGGCACAGCATGTGCACCAACAGTATTTGGAGAAACAGATAGCACAACAGGAGAATGGAAACCAATACTAGCTCCATCAGTAACTTGGGGAGATGAGGGTTGGTGGTTAAAATTTGAAAACTCAGGAGCTTTAGGTACAGATTCATCAGGTAATAGTAATACATTTACTGTTAATGGAAGTGTAAAACAATCTATCTCTACACCAACTAATAACTTTTGCACTTTAGACACTAATCAATCATATAGTGAATATACGACTTATGCTGGCACAGCATTTTTAGGTACATCAACTAATGCTAGAGGTGCAAATAGTACATTGATGGTAAAAGATGGAAAATGGTATGCAGAATTTAAAGTAGAAACAGACAGAACAACAAGTAATGGAACTACTATAGGTATAGTAAAAAATGGTACTTATGCATCACGAGTATGGATAAATGAGGGGTCTACTGCAATTCCAGGAAATGAAACAGGAAGTAATGGTTGTGAGGGAGTTAGCTATCAACCTATGACTAGCACACCAAATATTATAGATGCTGGTGGTGGTGGAACTGTAAACTATGGTTCTACGGCAAGTGCTGGAGATATTATTATGATGGCAGTAGATTTATCAGCAGCTACTTCTAAGATATGGTTTGGTAAAAATGGTACATGGTTTAATGCACCTGGAACTTCAGATGTTGGAGTACCTAACACAGGTGCTAATGCTGGATTATCATTTGCTAAAGGAGATGAATTTTGGGGAGTGAATGTCACAGCCGTTTGTAATGCAGCAGGTGATACAAACAAAACTCTGTGGTGCAATTTTGGCGAGGGAAGATTTGGAACAACAGCAGTATCAAGTGGTAATGCAGACGATAATGGAGTTGGTGTATTTGAATATGATGTACCAGCAGGATTTTATGCAATCTGCACAAAGAATATTAAAACTTATGGATAGGAGATAACATGGCATTTACAACAATAGCAAAACCATCAGTACACTTTGATGTACCAACATGGACAGGTAGCGATAGCACAACCACAATTACAGGTATGGGTTTTAAACCTGACACTCTTTTAATTAAAAGATATGATGGTAGTGGTGCTCCTGTAATGAACAATTCATCTTTTGGAGTAGCTAAGAATTGGATTTTGTCTACTGCTGTTAATGATACTAACACTCTTGTTGCTAGTTATACTTCAGATGGCTTTACTTTGACAGGAAACAACAACGACACAAATGACGCAAGTCAAAAATATATGGCTGGTTGTTGGAAAGCAAATGGTGGAACTACTGCCTCAAATTCTGATGGTGCTACTACATCAACAGTACAAGCTAATACAACATCAGGATTTTCAGTAGTCACTTATACAGGAACAGGTAGTGCTACAACTCTTGGACATGGCTTGGGTGCAGTTCCCAAAATAATTATAAGTAAAAGTTTTACCACAGAAGATTGGGGTGGGTTTTTTAATGGAAGTACAGTTTATCATACTGACCCAGCGACAGATTACCTGAATGTTGCACAAAATTCTTCTACTTTAACTGATTCAGATACAGTTTGGAATGACACAGCTCCTACGAGTACAGTTTTTTCAGTTAACAGTTCAACTCTAGCAAATAAAAGTGGCGATAGCTATGTTGCTTATTGTTTTGCAGAAGTGCAAGGGTTTTCTAAATTTGGATATTATTCAGGCACAGGCAATGTGAGAGGAACTAAAGTGTATTGTGGCTTTAGACCAAAATGGATAATGATTAAAAATATTGATGGTTCAGAAAATTGGTTTTCTAAACAGACAGGGCTAACAGGTTTTGGTTATGGTGCAGAAAAAACAAGAACAGTTAAATATGATGATAGCACTTCATCAACAAACTGTTATGTACACTTTGAAAGCAATGGTTTTAGACCAACAACCACAGATGGTAAAGCAAATGGAGATGATACAAAATATCTCTACATGGCTTTTGCTGAAATGCCTATGGTGGGAACTAACGGAACAGTAGCACTAGCTATATAGGAGAAAATTAAATGGGATTAGAAACAGGAACATATATATCAGACTTAAATAGCTCAAACCCAGTAGCTGGTGATCCAGTTAATGAAGGTGATGATCATTTAAGATTGATAAAATCAACAGTAAAAGCAACCTTTCCTAGTGTTAGTGGAGCAGTTTCTTCTACGCACACAGAATTAAATTTATTAGATGGTGTTACAGCTAATACAACAGAATTAAACTATGTAGATGTTACAACGCTTGGCACAGCACAAGCATCTAAAGCAGTTACAGCAGATGCGAACATAGATATTACAGGTGTAAGAAATTTAACTTGCACAGGAACTATAACTATAGGCTCTAACACAGCAACAACCTTACAAGCTGTATATCCAGTAGGATCAATTTATATTAACGCAGCAGTATCTACTAACCCTGCTTCATTATTAGGTTTTGGAACTTGGGCAGCTTTTGGAGCTGGTAGAGTTATAGTAGGTTTAAACGCATCAGATAGTGATTTTGATACAGCACAAGAAACTGGTGGTGCAAAAACACATACATTATCTACTTCTGAAATACCTTCACATACACATAATTCAAATTTCGTAACAGGTGGTAGTGGAGTATCAGGGGTTTCAACTGATGGTAATTACGATGCAGCTACTAACGCAACAAGTGCTACAGGTGGTGGGGGAGCACATAATAACTTACAACCATACATAGTTGCATATATGTGGAGAAGAACTGCGTAATGGCAACATTTCAAATGTTAAATCCAAAGGGAATGATTAAAGATACTAATAATACAGCATTACCTAATGAATATTTTTCTCATACAGAAAACACAAGATTTGAAGATAACGCAGCTAAGAAAGTATTAGGCCAAGATCAAGTCTTTGGCACACCTTCAGTAGCTCCTTATTTTGCTTTGAATTGGTCTACAGGTGCTAACAACTATTGGTTCTATGCTGGTTCGGCTAAAATTTATAGATACAATGGTTCTAGCCATGAAGATTTTACAAGAGCATCAGGTGGAGATTATGCTACCAACTTAACTGCTTCAGGAAATTGGACAGGTGGAATATTTAACGGATTAGCTATATTAAATAATGGGGTAGATGACCCACAATGTTTAGCAACAACAGGTGCTAGTGCATTTACAGATTTAACTAATTGGCCAGCAAGTACAACTTGTAAAGTAATAAGACCTTTTGGTAATTACTTAATAGCTTTAAATATGACAGAATCTTCTACCAACTATCCTAATAAAGTTAGATGGGGAGATGCAGCAGAAAACCTTACACTACCTAGTTCTTGGACAGCAGCTAGTACAAACGATGCAGGTTCGGCAACAGTAGGTGATGCAGGTGAATTTATTGTAGATGGTTTTCCACTTAAACAATCTTTTGTAATATATAAAGAAAATACTACATATATTATGACTTTTACTGGTGGTAATCTAGTATTTGATATTAAGAAACTATTTGATGACTCAGGTGTTTTATCAAGAAACTGTGTAGCAGAATTTAATGGTAAACATTTTGTAGTAACTAATGGCGATTTAATAGTACATAATGGAGTATCTAAAGAATCAGTAGCTTCCAATGTTGTTAAAAGAACATTATTTGAGGAAATAGATAGCACAAATTATGCAAACATATTTGTAACGCATAATAAACAAAAAAATGAAATGTGGGTGTCATATCCTACAGTTGGTTCTACTTATTGTAATAAAGCATTAATTTGGAATTATAAAACCAATTCATTTAGCTTTAGAGATTTACCTGATATTTTGCACATAGCATTAGGCATAGTAAATCCTGGTGTATCAGCAGTTGTATGGTCAGGACAATCACAAAGTTGGGTAGCTTACAGCACTACTGAGAACTGGGGTCAAAGAAACTATAATCCTACAGAAACTAGCATATTAATGTCTAGCACAGGAGATACTAAACTTTATAGAGCAGACAATGGATTTGATTTTGCAGGATCTAATTTTACAATGATCTTGGAAAGAAAAGGATTAACCCTTGACGGCAATACTAATACTGTAAAACAAGTAAGAAAGATTACCCCTAGATTTTCTAGCACAGGTTCTGCTGAAGTATTTGTAGGAAGTTCTATGACCCCTGATGGTACATATACTTACAAGACACAGCAAACCATAAACCCTGACACACAAAACAAGGTAGATGCTAGAGCCACAGGTAAATATATAGCTATTAAGTTTCAAAACACAACAGCAACTACATTTGAATTAAACGGATATGATATAGAGTATGAGGTAATAGGAGAGAGGTAATGGCACAAGTACCAAGATATACACCAAATCCAGTACCTGATAATCCTGAAGATTTACCACAATATTTATTACAAGAATTTCAAAAAATACAAGCAGCATTAGAAGAAAACCCTACAACATTTATAGAGGTTAAAAATGTAGCTCCAAGCAGAATAAAGCAAGGAGATATAGTATATGGAGATGGCTCTAATTTTGACCCTGGAAGTGGAGAGGGAATTTACTTTAGAAACGCAGCAGGGAGTTGGGTAAAATTATGAATTTACATATATCAGGAATACCATCAGATAGAATTAACGAGGTTTGGGAAAAATGTGAGCCTTATATAGAAATGGGTAATGGTAAAAGTAGAGATGAAATGTCTGTTATGGATATCTATGCAAGATTATCAGAAGCTCGTATGCAACTGTGGTTAGTGTTTAATGATGATAAAGATATCATATCGGTACTTACTACAGAAATTATAGAATATCCTAGAAAGACTACTTGCAGAATAGTTACTCTAGGTGGACAAGACCTAGATTTATGGGTAGAAGAATTATTAGAAACCCTAGAGGAATGGGCATTAGAAAAGAATTGCGTAGCAATGGAAACAATTTGTCGCAAAGGATTTATAAAGAAACTAGAGAAATTTGGGTATGAAAACGCATACACAGTTCTCATTAAAGAACTTACAACGATACATTAGAGGTATATCAGATGGGAAAAGGAAGTAATACAAATACAGTTACAAAAGATGCAGAACCATGGGAAGGACAAGCTCCTTATCTAAGAGATTTATATTCTCAAGCACAAAATCAATTTCAACAAGGGCCAGGTCAATTTTATCCTAATAGACTAACAGCTTTACCAAGTGATACTACTTTACAAGCTGAACAAATATTAGAACAAACTGCACTTGGTCAACAATCAGCTTTAACAGACAATATAACACCTGCATTTCAAGGCTCATTAATGAGTCCTTATCAAGCATTTACTGATCCTCTTTTACAACAATCTTTAGCAGCAGGTTTAAGACCTATTGAAGAAAGTACCTCAAGATTACTTCAACAAGCTCGTAGAGATGCTACATCAGCAGGACAACTTGGTGGAAGTAGACAAGGAATATTAGAATCTGAAGTATTAAAAGATATGTTAACTAAACAATCAGATGTTGCATCTAAGTTGTATGGTGATGTATATGGAGATTTAACTAAATCAAGAACAGCAGCTTTAGGTTTATCGCCTACTATTATGAGTTCTTATACAACACCAGCTCAAACATTGGCAGCAGTTGGAGCATCAGAACAAGCAAGATCACAAGCAGATATTAATGAACAAATTGCTAGATTTAATTTCCAACAACAAGCACCAGGGCAGAATTTAAATCAATACGGAAATATTGTAGCAGGTAGTATATTACCACCATCAGTTACATCTTCTTCAACAGGTGGGGGAGTTAGTGATTTAGCAGCTACTACAGGTGGAGCAGCTACAGGTGCAGCTTTAGGTAGTATGTTTGCTTACCCAGGAGCATCAGGAACAGGGTTTATGAGTACACTTGGCCCATGGGGAGCAGCAGCAGGTGCACTATACGGATTATTAAGTAATTAGGAGATTATAAATGGCAACATTACAAGAAGAAATAAATGCTAGAATAGAAGCAGAAAAACTTAAAAAAAGGAACATAGCTAGTTCAGCTTTAGAATTACAGGATCAACCTGGATTTTTTAATAATATATTTGGTGGCCCACAAACTATTCCACAAACAAGATCAAAAGTATTAAATCAAAATATAAATCAAATGAATCAACCAAATCTTAATCAAGGGCCAGGTTTTTTAAATGTACCTTATATGTTAGGATTCGATAATAGACCAGGAGCAGGATATATTGATTATACTAACCCTGGATCTCAGAAAAATTTTTTACAAAAATCTTTAGAATCAGGCATAGGTTCTATTTATGATGTAGGTTTACCAAACCAAGGAGTATATACAGGAGATGGAACTATTCCTAAAGATCCTAGTATGGTTGATAAAATGTCAGGATTAGAGATGATGTATCTAATTCAAGGATTACAAGGATTATTAGCACAACCTGATGCTGATATAAAATTAGATACTTCTTCCCCAGGTGCTTCATCAGGATTAAGATTACCAACACAAGACCTGTATTCAGGTCTATTGAAATAGGAGATATAAATGGCATTACCATTATTAGGATTATTAGCAAGTCAAGGAGCTAGATCAATAGCAAAAAGATTAATAAGCACAGGTTTATCGGCAAAAAGAAGTATTAAAATATCAAAAAATTTAGAAAAAACAGCAACAGAGTCTTTATCTAAAGGTAAAATGCCTACTAACTCAGATTTAATTTCAAAATTATCTTCATCTGACAAAAATTTATTATCTCAAAAAAAATATAGAGATGGTCTTTTAAATCCAACAATATTAGGACAACCTATAAATTTATTAGGAAGAACTCCTACAGCATCTACTTTTGGTCAAAGAATAGGCACAGGTGGTGAAAGAATAGTTATTCCTGCTAGAAATTCTAGACTTTCTGATTCTGCTAGAAGTAGTGGTAGATATTTACCTGTACCAGTACAAACAGGAGCAAATCCATTACAACAACAAGCATCAAGAATTGCATTAGCAAGACAAAAAGAAGCTATGCAAAGAATGAATAGACCTATAACACAAACAGTAGACACAGGTTGGCTTGGAAATATTGGAGCAAGAATGGGTAACTCAAGAACTTCAGGAGTAGTTGGTGGGTTAGCATCGGCAGGTACATTAGGATTAACTGGATATAGTGTTGCACCAATGTTTATGCCTAGTGGAGAACAACCAACACAAGCTGGTACTATGTCAACAGGAAGATTGCTTTCACAAGCACCTCAACAAGAACAAGCACCAGCTATGAGATTTAAAGAAGTATTAATACCAAGTTCTCAATCAACAGCTAAAGAGGTTTTAAATGCTGCATTACTTAGAGCAGGATTATCTTTAATGAAACCTACAAGACCTGGGCAAACTCCTTTAACACAAGCCTTAGAATCAGCATCAACAGTTGCTAGTTCACAAACAAGCTATACGAGTGGAGAACAAGCATTAGCAGCAGGTAAATTAGCATTAGGTGAAGATGCAAAAATATCTGTTTTTCAAAGATCAGATGGAACATTTGGTTATCAAGGAACAACAGCAGATACTTCTTTAATTGATAACAGTTTTTTTGGAGAACAACCTGAAGGAGATAATGTAACAAAAGAACAATACGATAAAGCTGTTGCAACAATAAAAGCACAATTTCCTGATGCTACAGAACAAGATATTAAAGATACATTAGAAGCTAATAATATAAGGTATACAGGAGAATAAATTGGCAGTTTTAGATATAGAAATACCTCAATCAGCAAATAATCAAAAGAAAGGATTAGATATTGATTTGTCTAATATTTTAGCAGGTAATACATTAAAAACTTCTGATTTATTTCCAAAAGATCCTGATATACAACCAACAAGAAATCCACAAGAAGAAGCATCTATATCTCAAATGGGTCTTGCTTTAGGTACTGAAATAGCTATCGGTGAAACAGGAAGAATTGCTGGTGCAACTGTAGCAGGGCCATTAGGTTATATAGTAGGTGGTTTATCAGCAGGTGCTGCTGGTTCATATATAGCTCAAAAAATGATTAACCCTGATAATATATCTTATGGAAGAATTTTAGCTGATTCATTTATTAATTTAATTCCAGGATCTAAAAGTAAAAAAGGTTTCCAAGCTGTTAGTGATGCTGTTGTTAGGCAAGGTGGTATTGGTGCTGGAATAGCAGCAGGTGGAGTAACAGTAGAAAAAGGATTTGATGAAGGTCGTATGCCAACTATAGATGAACTTACTAGTGCTGGTTTTACAGGTGCAGCATTAGGTGCTGGACTAGGTTTAACTGGAGCTATGTTTAGTAAAGTTTATAGTAAAATAGAAGGGTTAGAATCAAGAGATGTTTTAAAACTCATAAAAACAGATAAAGATGTAAAATTACTATCAGATAAAATTAATGGTTTAAGCAAAAAACAATTAGAAACTTTTAAAATAGAAAATGAAGAAGCTTATATTAGATTTAGAGAGAATTGGGATGATGAAAATATTAGACAAAGATTAATTCAAGATGAAGTAGCTGGTGGATTATATAAAGATGGTGGAATATTAAAAACATTAGGTAAAGATGATGCAGATTATTACTTACAAAAAAGATTAGCAGAACAAAAAATTAAAGACCAAACAGATTTATTAATAGATTCTAATAAGTTAATTAACGATGGTTTAATTAGAAAAGCAGGAATACTTAACAAAACACCAGGAATGGAATCCAGAACTGCTGATGAACTTTCTAAAGATTTAGACACTATTTTACTTGCTAAATATGCACCTGAAGTAAACAAAAGGCTTGGAGCAAATAATCGTGCTGGAATGAGTAACGAGTCAGCAAAAGCAACTTTAGATAAAATGAAAAAGAATGGAACTTTAGATTTACTAGATACCGAAATAAAAGAATTACAATTTTTATCAAAAAAAATATTAGATACAGCAGAAGGTGGTGGTTTAGTTTCTAAAACACAAGCAGATATATGGAGAAAAGAAAGACCTGATTATGTTCCTTTAAATAGAATAACAGATGAAACAGATATCAAATCATACTTTAATACTGGAAGAAATGCTTTTGGGGAAGTTAGAACTACAGGTATAAAACAACTTAAAGGAAGTAACTTAGAAGTCGATTCTATTAGAAAAAATATTAATGAAAGTTTAACACAAACCATAAGGAGAGCAGAAACTAATAAAGCTAATATAGCTTTTAAAAGATTATTAGATCAAAACAAAGATGTAGCTGACTCTATAGTAAATATTAGAGCAGATAAACAACCATATTATAAACAAGTAGAAACTGATAAATTCCAAGACAATGTAAAACCTAGCGATACAACTTTAAGTGTGTTTGAAGATGGTCAAAAAACATTAATTGATTTTAAAGATAAAACTTTAGCAGAAGCATTTAAAGGCAGACCTAAACAAGAAATGAATGAATATGTTAAAGCTATTTTTAATGGAGCTACTTGGATAAACAGAAAACTTGGTAGTTTGTATACAAGATATAGTCCTGAATTTATGATACCCAACTTAACTAGAGATAGAACTGAAGCCTTTGTAAATAGTATGACTAAATTAGGTTTTAAAAGTCCAGTAAGCAGACAAGCAGTACAGTTGTTAAATCCTAAAAATATAGGAACAGATATGAAAACTGTTTACAAAATAGAAATGAAAAAAGCAAAAGCAGAAACTCCAGCAGAAATAAAACTTTTTGAAGAATATAAAGATTTTAAACAAAGTGGTGGAGCTGTTGGTGGATATGGTTTATCTACAGTACAACAAGTAGAAGATAAAGTAGCTAGATTAGCTGACATGACTAAAGATGGAACATTCTTTTCAGCATCTATGAAACAAAAAATAGATAAAGTTGATGACCTTGTTAATAATTTTAACAAAATGTTTGAAGATGGAACAAGATTTGGTGTATTTAGAATGATGAAAAACCAAGGATTTAGTTCTGATAAAGCTGCATTAGCTGCAAGAAACTCATCTTTTGATCCAACATTAGGTGGTAAACAAGTAGGTCTTATAAGAGCAGGTTATTTATTTGCTAACCCTGCTATACAGGCTAACAAAGTATTATTTAAAAATGTATTTAAAACTAGAGAGAATGTAGCTAAAACATTAGGTGGTTTAATGGCTATAACAGGAGCTATTGATTATTATAATACTTATCAAGATCCTGAATGGAGAGAAAAATTAAAGTCTACAAATGGAAGTAATTGGGTTACTAATAGAAATTTAGTATTTATTACAGGTGAAAATGAAGATGGTGAATTAAATTATGTATCTTTACCTATAGGTTATGCCTTAGTTCCTCTTAAAGTTTCTATGGATAAAGTACAACAAGCTATTAGGCAAGACCTTAACCAAGAGCCAGGAGCTGTAGCAAAAGAAATAGGAAAAGAATTTTTTGACACTTTAAGTCCTTTTGGTGGAAGTCTAGTTCCTACACCTGCAAGACCTTATACTGAGTTAACAGCTAACGAAGATGGGTTAGGTAGAGCCATTAGACCTGAATGGTTAGAAACTAGAAATATACACAGTTCAGAAAAAGTATTTCCTTGGACAGCACAAACTTATGGTGGTGAAATGGCTATGAATTTAGCTGATACTGCTAAAAATTTAGGTTATGAAGTTAGTCCTGAAAGTTTAAAATATTTAGCAGCAACATATTTTGGTGGCCCTGGACAATTTTTACAAAGAATACTTAATGTAACTAGCAAAATTTATAATGGTCAAGCTCCATCTCCAAGAGATATACCTATTCTTAGAAGATTTTATGGAGAAAGTTATGATGAAGTGTTTGCTGCAAGAGCAGGTAAGTTTTCTGAAATAGAACAAATACAAAAAGAAGATAATACTGAAAAAGCTAGAAATGGAAGATTAGCTTATGACATTTTTAAAAGAATGGAAGATGCTAAACCAAATGAAAGAAGAAAAATATTAGCAGATGAGGTATTAAAAAACCCTGAAAACATGAACGAACAAGTTATTAAAGGAATAACTAAAAGAATTAAGAATAAAAAAATGGGTCTTACTTCTACTGATGCTAGGGTTAAATCTTTAAGTATAAATAAAAGAGCAGAATATTTAGCAGATCAAATGCAAACAATGACCATACCACAAATACAAAAGTATATTAAAGACCAACAAAATAAAGGCATATTAACTGATAATGTTAAAGAAGTATTAGTTAGACTCAGACAATTTCAAGATATTAAATTGAGGAAAATAAAATGATACCAATGGAACTAATTAGTATGCTTGGCTCAACCTTACTTGGTGGAGCTATGAGTATTATGGCACAGAAAGCTCAAGCTGAAGCTGATAGAGAAAAGGCATTAATGGAACGAGCAAAATTTGCAGCTAGACAAACAGATAAAGCAAGAAAAGTAACTGACCCTCATACTAAACATACAAGAAGATGGATAGCTTTAATGTGCGTATTTTCAATTATTGTAGTACCAATCGTTGCACCTATCTTTACTGATATTAATGTTATCTATCAAGTAACTACTGAGGTAGATTCAGGTTGGTGGATTTTTGGCTCATCTTATGAAACAACAGTATGGAAAGAAGGAACAGGGATTTTTATAACTAGCTTACAATCACACACAATTTTTTCAATTATAGGATTATATTTTGGTGGATCACTTACAAGAAAATGAAATGGAAAATAGTAAAAGAAGCGATGTGGCTACTCTTAGCACTAATTTTAGTGTTGGGAATGGTAGATGCTATGGCAGATGTAACCTCATCAGGGAGTACAACTAACTCTCAAACAAATAATGCTGGAAGTAATACAGCAATCACAGGTGGATATGAGTCATCAACAACATATCAATCAGGCTCATCTTCCAATACAGATACAACGAATACAACAAACAACACTACCAATCAAAAAACTGCCGTAAACAGCTCATCAGCTCCTGCTATGAGTGTATATGGGCAGGATAGTTGTGTTATTCCTTTAGCAGCAGGTGTTACAGTTATAGGATTTAGTGGCACATTTGGAAGTTATTATGTAGACCCTCAATGTGAGAGAAGAAAATCAGTTGCAGTATTATCTAAACTAGGTATGAAAGTCGCAGCAATATCTTTAATGTGTCAAGATGAAAATGTGTGGGAAGCTATGATGATG
>Ga0098061_1000825_pt1 | contig 15251 bp, 19 predicted proteins | sample 22_taG_FD_92579 | JGI IMG/M metagenome (GOLD analysis project Ga0098061, IMG submission 92579) | Marine viral communities from the Subarctic Pacific Ocean - 22_ETSP_OMZ_AT15343 metaG | ecosystem: Environmental > Aquatic > Marine > Oceanic | place: Subarctic Pacific Ocean | collected 2015-01-20 | reverse complement strand
GCCTTCTGTTAAAGTTGTAAATGTTAAACAATTAGCTGAAGTAGTACTATCTGTACCACCACCTAATGTTGCTGATGTTGTTGTAATTGTCCCTGAACCAGTTTGTAAAGTTACTCCATTATATGTTGTTCCGGCTGCTGAACCTGAAATTGATATAGTATCTCCTGCTGCTAAAGTCACTCCTTCTACAGTTGCTGTAACACCTATAGCTGCATTATTAATTTCAGTAACTAAATTAGTAACACCACCTGTAAATGTCGATCCTGTTTCATAATAAAATATTGGTGACGAATCAACTGGTATATCATCTATTGGATCTGCTGCAATAAATCTATATTCTGTGCCCCCAACTGTGATTTGAACTTCTTGTTCTGGTGATTGTACTGATGCTGATAATATAAACATAGACGCACTAGCATAATTGGTTCCAACTGATGTTGATGATGATACAATAGATGTAGCTGTAGATGCACCATCTGCGACTCTAACAACTGTTAATGTATCTGCGTATTTTAAATATTCTTGTGCACTATATGATGTTAAATACTTATATGTATCCAATACTGCACCAGAACCACTTTCGAACTTATCTCCAAATATCTGTGTATATTCAGAGTAACTTGATACTATTGTAGGTATTCCTGCAGGTCCTTTTACTGTTGGACCAACTATTGCAGCCCCGATAGCCATCACTCCGGCCGGTAAATACGACTGGTCTACTTCATTGGTAAATACACCTGGACTAATAATTTTTTCTGCCATTGTTTTTTCCCTTGTTAAATCTTTTTATATTCCATTATAAATATCAAACTATTTACTCAAACCTACGCTTTTTGTGGTACAAACTCGCCGCTATCTAAATCAACTGTTCCAGTACCGTATTTCTGATTTAATTGTTTAACAAGATCGCGCTCTTTATTTTGCAATGCAATATACGCTTTTCGTAATTCTGCCTTTGCCGCATCTAGTTGTTCAATGCGTTGATTTGCGAGTAATAATTCTAATTCTACTTGACCAAATTCATTTATTTTTGATGCATTAGCATTACGTAATTCTGTAATTTGTTCAAGTTCTTCTTTTGTAAACTTTTGTGTTTCTGACATAACTATTCCTTTTAAATTATACTTTAATATAAATATGCTTGTAATTACTAAAACATGTAATTAAACATGCCTACGATTATGTAAATCTACAATACCTTTGATAGAAATAATATCCTCACCTTGATTTGAGCTCATGTGATTTACTATATTTCCTGGGATATCTTCAAATCCTCCGACATATGGTGTATTTGTTTCGGCGCTCATAACATATCCATTTGGCGGATTATCGGATACATTAACTGCGAATTTTTCTGTTTCGTTGCTAAATACAACTTTTTTAACAGAATATCTTTTTTGAAGATTTGATTTTCGTAATTCAGATTCTGCTAATAAAATACCTTTTGTAGTTAATGGAATTGTAGCTCTTATTAATCTATCTTCGCCTGTCGAATTAATTGTTTCGAATATAGCGTCTTGTAAGAATGATATAAACTTCCATGTAGTACCCCAAGCAAATCCACTTAATGGAATTAACTGTTCTATCAATTTATTCATTTGTTCTGTATATTCTGTCCATATTAATAATTCGTATGATATATCTACAAATTCTGGAATTGGTGATACATGATATTCACGTACTGGCTTTATGCCTTGTAATATAGAAAATCTATCATATTTATTTACCTTAGTAAATTTATTCTCATGTACTAATTCCATTCCTTCTGGGTTTTTATTTACTGCTAATGATTTTAATGTATCGCGTTCTATTACACTTGACCTTCGAATACTAATCAGCGGTGTCATCATTTTTCCTTTTGCATCTCGCATAAATCCACGCGATTGGACTTGAGCCCATTTTTCGCCGGCTACAAACATAACAGGAACATCAATATTCTGACTATTTTCAATTAATTGTGGTTGAACTTCATCTCTTAAATAAGATAATATTGCAAAGTCACAATCGTAAATAGTAACCGCAGGAGTTTTTATGACATCATTATCTCGACGTACTTGTTCTGCACGATTGATAATTTCATCATTTGTAAACGTACTATATGTTTTTTTAAATTGTTCTTTAGCCATTATAGGTTTCTAGGTATATTTTTACTTTTGTTTATTCCTGTTCTTACTTCTTGTATATTTAATCTATTCCTTCGAGTTACATGTCCAGCTGCTCGTACTGCAACACTATATCCAAATTCACCTCTATCACCTAATGTAAATCCTAAATCTGTTGATGGGTTTGTTCCTTTCCAATATTGTGATGCATGTATTATATCTAACTCCCAAAATTCATTATCATATTCAACTATATCTCCGGCTTCTACTACAAGATTTTTTTCTACTAAATCATCTCTTAAAAAACCAAATTCTCCTGTTCTTGCGGAATCATATCCATAATCATCTGATATGATTGAAGCTTCTTCTTTTAAAATTAAACAATTTATCCTAACTGGCGAATAATATACCTTATCATCAGCTTCGTCATATATATTCGTTGCTGTAGATTCTAAATTTAGTTTATACAGTGCTATTTCAGTATCGATAAAATCGTTGATGAGTTCTCGATTAATCGATCGAATTAAACTTGCATCTCTTGCTGATCCGAATAGTGCCATAATTACCCTATATAAATTTTGAGTGGTATCTTATTAAATTGTTCTTGTAAAGAAGTTGCTTCTGCGGACTTTCTTTCTAATTGCATTTGTCTTGACATTGTATCAAGTATTTCTTTAAGTTCTGTTATAAGACCTTCTTTTTCTGTTTGTGCAGCTGTTACTAAATCTGCTCCATTTAATGTTACTTCAGCATTTGGAATAGGTAATGCAGAATACTTGCCACGTATATATCCTAACATTTCTTTTGCTAATGCTAAAGTATATCTACGAATCCATTGTCTTCCTACCACATTAATATTTGTGTATGTAACATTTTGGTATGGTACATTTGAAAAGTCAGATATTGTTCCTGTAGGAGCTTTTAATGCATTCGATCGATCGGCTTTTTTGATATATTGAAAATATACTTTGGTATAATTTGCTCCATTGGGTATAGGCCATAATCTCAATCTATTATTAATCAATTCAAATGAATATGCAGATTTTCTTATCTGGTCATTAAATTCAATTGCCTGTACCCTTAATATATCAGCATATACTGGCATCATCATAAATGATACTCCAGGAGAGTATTGTCCCCAACCAAATGTATCTAGCATCTGTTGAGACCCTAATCCTGTTCCAACAAATGGATCAAAATATTTTACAAGTGCTGGTGGTGGGTCATGAAACATTCTTTTTACTTCAATTGAATCTGTTCCTGGCGTTCCTGATTCATATGTTACTACATTTGAATCTGTTAAATCATAATCTTGTACGTCTGCAGTCATTGAGAGGGAGCCTGTATAATAAGTTACGTTTCCTCCCGAACCTGCTTCTGTACCATATTCTTCTGCTAATTCAATTTGTCCTCCAAAATTAGCAGATATTTTTTGTCCTGAGAAATTTGATGATCCTGTTGCTGCTCCATATAAATTGAGCATATTATCACGTATATTATATGTATTTACTTGTGCGCCATATTCTGTTATGGCTTCTTCAAAACATGTATATAAATTAATATCTTGTAATTCTATATCTGTTATAGGATATCCAAGTCGTCTTGCACACCATACAGATGTTTTTTCAATATCTGTTTGAAATGATGTGTCGTTATCATATATTCCGAACGGAGTATCTCCAGGAAAGAATGAACTCGATCCTGGCCATATAGGAATATTTTTTGCCATATTACTCTCCTTTTTATGTAGATGCTATAAAATATTCAACATCAATATTACTTCCTGTTGCTTGTACTAGTACATCTGATATATCATTATATGTTTGATAATTACTTGCTCCTGCCATACTACCACTATTTTTACTTGTTGTTAACATAAAACTACCACCAGCTGCTACTTGAAAATCTGTATGTGATTGAGATGAAGATACTCTTAATCTAATTGGGTATGTATCATCTTTATTAGTTATTCTTGCATATTTCATACTAGATGTAATAAATGTTCCAGCAGATGCTGCATTAGATAGTTTAAATAAACTTTGTTCAGAACTAGATAATGCTGTTATAATTCTATTGTCTATTTCATTTACATTTGATATAGATAAAATCTGCTTGGAACCTCTTTCGATTCCGCCGAGCTCTATAGATTCATGAATTAGAATTGTTAGCGTATTATTTGAGATTGTTGATGCCATCTTTAGTACCTTTTTATATAAATATGTAAATAGTAATGATTACAGAGTAATTTTACCGGATGATAATTGTAACCGGGGCCATAAAAAAAGACCCCAAATGAGGTCTTCTTTTAATTTAATATCTAAAATATAAAATATTATAGAGTATTTAAATGTCCAATTGCAATCTTACCATAGAATTCAGGACGTACCATTTTCTTAGCATAACGAGTCATAACACCTTTTCTTGGAGTAAAGTTGTTAGGATCGTACACTAATGGAGTCATGATCAACGGAATATATGGAGCATAAACTGCACCAGTTTCAAGGAATTGACTTCCTCTATATCCCATTAACATATGATTTTCCGTCATATATGGATTCTTGTAAACTTGGAATCTACTATTAATAGAACCAACTTTTTGAACACCCATTGCAAACTGTACTTTGTCACCATCAGTATCTGCAGCATATCCTGGAATTGATTCTAGGACAGTTGCAACTGTTGGAGAACATACAACGAAGTTAGCTCCACCTCTTAAAGTTAATTGGTGAATTTTGTTACTAACCTTTTGCATTTTAGTTCCTAAAGTTTGGAACCAAGTACCTTGGTTGTATGCTTGAGCAGCAGCATTGCTAGCACCGAATGTTCTAGTAGCTGAATCATATTCATATCCAATCTTAGCTGACCAGAATTCAGTTGTTTGAGCATTCGACATTAACATATCTAATATCTCTAAATCAATTTCTTGCGAAACGTATTCAGATAACATAGAAGTTAATTCTGCTTCTGCATCAATTGAATGATAAGCATTCAAGTCTTGAGCAAATTCTGGAGTCCATACTGCTTTCAACTTACGTGTTTTAGCAACAATTGCTTCAGATCTTAATTCAAGATTAACTTCTGGAATATCTAAATTTCCAGCTGTTGTAGTATTGTTTCCGCCGCCTGATGCGCCAGAACCATCCTCAAAGTCACCTCTAGTTGAATCAGTTGGAGCTTTGTGGTAAGTACATGTTACGGTTGCAATTGTTCCTGCAGAACCTGCAACAGAACCACCTGTTAAGAAGTATACATAATTACCTGCTGAATCTACTCTAGTAAATTCTGGATAAACAGATGTTATACCTGTACCTGATAAGTTAAATGCTCTAACACCGTTAGTATCAAAGTTTGAAATAACACTAGAACCAACAGATACAATTGCGTGAGCTGTACCTAATGCAGATGCAGATGCTTCAGCATTAAAGTTAGTAAATATGTTATATCCTGCTTGAGCTAATGCAGCACTATCAGAAAACGCATTAGATGTAGTCCATGAACCAGTTGAAATAGTAGTAATTGCTTGAGCTGCCACTACTTGTGCTGATGAAGTTACATCGTTAATTGTATATCCAAATCTACCTGCTCCATAAAGACCTTCTGCTGGAGCGCTAGTTGCTGTATTAGAAACATCATTTCCAGCACCTAAATTAGTTACACCAAATACGGAATCATCTTGAGCTGTTCTACCTTGACCTGTCAAGAAGTCATTCCCACCTGTTGTACCTTGTGCATTACCTTGAGCTGTACCATATTTGAAATCTAGGAAAAATACTAGACCTGATGGTAAGTTCATTGGTTGTACACTTACGAAATCTTTTGCAGCAATTTCTGCAAAGATTCTACGAACTAATGGTAAAGCTACACCTGACCATTGTTCATCACTTGCACCAGTACCAGTTTTATTGGCTTCTGTTACAAGTTGTTTTGCTTGGTTCTCTAAAAGAACCGCCATACTCTTTCTGTCGACCTCATTATTCATACCTTCTAGAAGACCGGTTCTTTCCCATTTCTTCTCTAGTTTTAAAGATACTGCATTTTGATCGGCTTGAGCATTTGTTGGCAATAAAGAATTTAAATTCATTTATTTTCTCCTTTTACTTGTTTAATCCGGCTAACTTCTGCCATCTAGTTGCTAACTGGTTTCCTTCAGAAAGAATTCTTTTAGGTGCAGTTGATCTAGTTGGTCTAGAAGCTGAGCTTTCTTTAACAATTCGTTTTGTTTTGTTAACTTTTAATGACTCAGCTAATGTTGAGTACACTAATTTAACTTCGCGGATAGTTGAAGCGCGATCGAAGTTTTCAATCACTTTCATTTTTTGCGATTCGTTCATTGCAAAATTTCTAAACAATTTGTTCGAAAACAAAAGTTTTGCATTTAGAAGATTAACTTCATTGATTTTAGATTTCAAAAATTTGATAACAGTGTAAGCTTCATCTAAATCTTTTTCAGCTGCTCCATCATCTACTCCTGCAGTGTAATTTTCTTCATCTTCAGTTACTGTTTCTTCTTCTTCATCTTCTTCTCTTAAAGCTTTAATGATTTCTTCTATAGACACTTCTTCTTCATCTTCAGTTACTTCTTCTTCACCTTCGTTTTCAGAAACTACAAGAGTTCCTTGTCCTGGATCTTCTTCATCAGATGCGTCAGCTGCGTCCATTTTGTTATCACCTGTACCTATATCAGTTGAATCAGATTGTTCTTCAAGTTCATCCTCTAATTCTCTAATAATAGCTTCAAGTTCTAAATCATCTTCACCTTCCTCTTCTTCTACGGGAACTTCTTCTGGTGCAGGACCTGCGTCCATTTCACCATCCATAGTTTCTTCATCTTCTTCCATATAATCTTCTTCGCCTTCTTCTTTTAAAGTATCAAGTGTTTCAGATTCGCCATCCATACCATCTTCAGATTCAGCAACTGGTTCTTCAACCGGTGCTTCCATTTCGTCCTCTTCAACATACTCTTCACCTTCTTCTTCAGAAAGTTTAGCAGATAACATAGATTGAAGTCTCGGTGTAAATGCTTCTTCTAATGCTAATTTTGCGTTGGCTAATGCAGTTTCTCTTACCGCTTTTGCATCAGCAATCGCTTCTTTTAGTAATTTATTCATTACTTTTCTCCTTTATTTAATTTGGAAATAAGATTATTAGTAATCTTAATAGGGGGTTTGTCTTTGACTGAGGGACGTTGTATTAGTGACAACGTATCAATGATTGTCAATAATATATATGCATATACACAAAGAACAATCCTATATAAACAAAAAAAAAGATGCATTTTGCATCTTTTTTATTAATTTTATATAAATTTCGGATTATTCTTCGTTTATTGATTGCATTCGCTGAAGATACTTTGCTTCGGATAATTGTATTCTTCTTCGATCGGATTTTTTAATATGTGCTTGTCTTTTTTTGTATTCTAATAATACTTCTGAATCTTTAAGAGCTCTTTTCCAAAATCGAAGTGCAAATCCTATATCTGGAATTGTTCTTAAATTACCATTTTTATCGTATTGCTTAATGTTAACTACTGATACTGCATTTACATTACCGGGTACGTGAGATTGCCAAATTTTGTGATTTTTATTCATATAACTAATTTATGTTTATAACTATTATTAATATAAAGAACTTTTTTCAAAGTACCAAATATTTAATAACCTTTTTTTAATGACTTTCCTGCAGGATGCCATGTTTTTGATTTTAAAGATTTTCCTGTTTTTTTCTCATGGCCTGGCCATGTTTGTGAACCACATTCTCCATCTTGTTCATCGATATTAATATCAGTTTTCCTTGCTAATTTAGAAAGTTTATTAGTATTCATTTTCTTAAAAGCTTTTGCTGATATATTAAGATCTTCATCTTGGGCTGATGCCATAGGTTCTTCTGTATCACCATCTTTTGATAAAGCTTCATTTACTTTATAATATTTGTTTAGCACAGTACCCATATCTTCATATGCAGATTCTAATCTTTGTTGTAATGTATGAACTTCACTAGCTGTTTTTTCAAATACTTTCATTGCTTCATTCATTTGTTTCATATGACGAGATGTAGTAACATTATCAAACCAATGTTCTGATTCTGATAAAGTTAATTGTTCTGCTACTTGCGCAATTTCTCTTAATGTTTCTGTCACTTCTCGTAATGTTGAATTACGATAAATTGATTCTCCTAAATTATGATATTCAGATACTGCTTTCATAAAGGCTGTTTTTTGTTCTGAAGTCAATTCTTCTTGATCGCCTTCTTCTCTGATATATTTTTCACTTAAGATTGTTTTTAATAGTGATTTTTCAAATTTCATTATGCCATTCTCCTTGATTGTTTTTCAATATATTTTTGCATTGCATCTAATTGTTTTTTTGCAGCATTTAAATATCTTTGCACTTGTTGTGGCATTTGCTCATATCTATAATCTGTTACAGTTGTAAATTCTGGATCAGATCTATGATCTAAATCAGTTATAATGGCCATTTCAAATTCTTCAAATTGTTCATATAATTCTTTTATTTGATCTATATAATAATCGAAATCAAAATCTGAATCTGGTTCCATTCTATCTGAATCAAAGTCACTTGGTGCTTCTGCAATTGCTTTACGGATATACTCACGTACTAATTTTTTTATTTGTTTATTTTTATTCGCCATATCTTTACTCGAATGATCTTTCTGCAGGTCTGTTTCCTAATGGATCTGGTCCTGTTGGTTTTTCGCCGATCTTTTCTGAGCCTCCGTGCTTACTAGGTATTTCTTCTAGTCCTGTTGTTCCTTCATTAGCGAACGGATCAACACCTGTTCCAGTTCCTTTATCACCTTTCTTATTCGAAGGTCCTAATATTGATATTAAATCTTCTAGTGCCATATTAAAAATCCTTTATTATATCTGTTATTAATCTATCTATATTATTATATTGAGTCTGTTTTGCTGTACGTTTAACTGATTCATTAACGGGAGATAAGAATGCTCCTTGTGTTGATGGATTAGAAACAAAATCAAAAGCAATTAATTCAAAGTCTGGTTGTACTTCTAATGTTTCTTCAGCTTCTCCCATTATTTCTTTAACTGATCCCATACCTCTGGAACTAATACCTAATCTAATACCTGATTTAAAAAGCTCTTTAAGTATATTTCCTGATGGTGTTGAGAGAACTTCTACTGTGCCGCATAAATCATCACCTTTCCATGACATATCTAAAACGTTATGAGATGCATTCTGTAAATTAACTACTGATGAATCTGGGTGGTCTAATTCTCCTAAAGCTCTACGTTCTTTAATAAATGTATTTGCATATGTTTTTGCTTCACGCATTAAAGTTTCTTTTGGATATATTCTACCATTTTGATTTTTGGATTCAGCTCTTTGTAATACGCCATTCACAATTAAACGTCCACCATTTTTTGATAAACTTTCATTCACCTGTTGTGGAGTTACTTCAAACGTCGTATATTCAACTAATAATTGTTTGGTCATTATTTATCCCTTATTATTTCCTTGTATTGGTTGTTGGTTCCACATCATATTATTCTGCATTTGTTTATATTTCTTAACACATGCTGGCATACCTTTGGATTCCAACAGCTTCTTATTTTCTGGTTGACGCATAAATTCTTGCCATGTATAAAAATATCTCATCTGTTTTCCCTTATTGTGATAATTCTTTTAATCTATTTGCAACTCGTAACATACGTTCATTAATTTTTCTAAACCTATTACCCGTTGTTTTCCAGAAATGGCCTGATTGAACTCCTGTTTCTGTTTTTAATCGTAAATTATTATTTACTATTCTTTCTATCTCGCCTAACATCTTATTAACTTCCATTATACCCCTATTTACTTTTTGTTGAGGTGTTGATGTTGGATCTTTCTTATATTCTCTATATGATATCTCATTAATACCCATCATTTGATTCATCATTCTTTTATATGAACTTTCTTGTTTAATATGTTTACTTGTCTTTTTCACTATTCTATTTCCTGTGGATGTAGTAGCTGATTTTTTTCTTTTCTTCTTACTTCTAGATGAGCCATCACTAAATGCAGCTGGAGTTTTAATATCTCCAGGTACGGCTGCAGTAGTGTTCATTTCTTCTAATTCTTCTTCTTCTTTAACACTCTCGAAGTATTTATTTAATTCATCTTGCAATTTCATATCTTATTGTTGTCTTTTAAATACATATACAGGTCCAGCAATTGTATGAACTTTTGTTGGTGATATATCATATATAGTGAATTGCTGAAGATCATCTCCGGTTATCACTGCTCCGCCTGCTACATGTATTTGGGTTGTTTCAATATTAGCTCCTTTTCCTATTAAAATAGCCCCATATCCATGTTCATATGAATTTGCTACTAACACATCTACTGGTGAATATCCTGTAAAAGATCCTGTTGTGTTATTAATTGCTACTGCTGAATGATATTTTCCTGGCATTCCAAATTTATCAAATTTATCCATTGGAGTTATAACTCTATGATCTGCATATGATGCTGTATATCTATTAGCCATTTATTATCCCTTTATCTTTTTAAGTTCTTTAGCTAGTTCATAATATCTTAACATAGTTAATACATCTTTATCTTTAACTATATGACGATCGCCTAATTCTTTTAATAAATTAGTTACTTCATTTAATTTAATTCTTAATATCTTATTAGGAACAGTATTCCTAAGACGCGTCATTTCTTTAATCAATTTATATGATTCGCTTTTCATATATTCCTTAAGAGTTACAGTATTAGTAACACTATTAATATATTCACGCAACATCTTTCTTTGATTAACTGATAAGTTTGAATATTTTTTATTAAATTTATCTATCATTAATTTTGATGCTAGAATTCTAATATCTTTATTTTCGTTTACTATCTGTTTCTTTGCTAGTTTTTTAGGTGATAGTACGTTATCAAGGATTACATACCGATTTGCAACTACTGCTTTTGGATCTTCAAACTCTGAAGATTCGAATAGTTTGTAAATCGATGCTTGTAATTTATAATTTTTAATTCTAGATTTTAAGAATGATTCTGTTATAAACGATTTTTTTATATCTTTAATTAAGTTATATTTTTCTCTTCGTAAAACACTTTCTTGTAATCTATTTCTAGATTGAATACATGCATCAACAAATAAGTCTGCTTTTTTCTCAGTGGAAAATTTTTCTTCTGATAAACTTCTATATAATTTTAATTCTTTTGATAACTCTGAATCGTTTTTGAAATGTCTTTTTATCAAACGTAGTGCCGTAGACTCTACTCCGTTCATTACATCGGATGCTACCTGTCTAACTAGTAGTTCAAATAGGAGTCCTGTATTTTTAAATTTTGAATGTTTTACACGTGTCATATGTTCTGCGCCCTTAATATACATATACTTTTTAATAAATATGAGACTCTTAACGAAAAAACTAGCTTTTAGTCATCAAGTAATTGAGATTCATCTAGGATAGTTCCTTTGTCGTCGTCATCTTTCTTTTCTTGTAAGCTTTCTTTAAGAATTTGTGATGATTTTCTAGTTAAATTCTCTAAAGATTTCATTAATCCTTTATCAATTGTCTCCATACTAAATGGGCTTCCGCGGTACTTGTGCTGTAATGGAGATTTATCAGTTTCAAATGATTTGCTTAATTGTTTGATTGCTAATGGGTCCCTTCCATCTGGCGATGCATGTGTTCCGCTTGTTCCTGGTTCTTCTGGTCTTCCTGTTCCTGCTACATGGTCCTGTTCTTCGCCAGGCAATAATTCGCCTTTGTTTGCAACATGCATCGAAGCTATATCATGAGGTGTTCCAAATGATTGATTCGTCTTTTTCGGGTCATTACCTTCTGATGTAATTTGTTCGTGTCTGAATCGTTGTTTTAAATCTTCGATTATTTGTTCCTGTTCTGCAGTCCATTCATTTTGACTCATACCAAATAAATTTTCATATATCCATTTTGCAGAAAACATATTACTTTCTTTCATTGTATTTGCAAGTCCAATCTTTTCATTAAGTATTTCTACTTTTTGTTTTTCATATACAATAGATGGATTAGTTAATGATAGTTCGAAGTTAACTAAATCTTCGTCTTTAAATCCTTGAGTATATAAATGTACGATTGCAATCTTAGTTAGTTCAGAAACAAATATCTTTTGTATTCTTTCTATTGTTCTTGCGAATCTTACATCTTCTGCAGCTAACGTTGCTTTTCCTTCTACACCTTCATCATACCCTAAAAACGCTTTTGGTATTTTTAATGCTGCAAATAATTTATTTTTTAGATAATCTATATCTTCGATTTGTCCGTCGTTGGATAATCCCGGTAATGCTTCTATGGACGTACCAGAATCTCCTCCTCTTACTGGCATAAAATAATCTTCAATCATGTTCTGCATATTAAATTTAAGATTATATTCTCCTGTATTCTCATCAATGTACGGAACTTTTTTCATTTTGTCGACGATTGTTTGAATATGATTATCTACTTCTGCAGGTGGTATATTACCTACATCTATCTTAAATATCCTTCTTTCGGGAGCTCTCATTATACGATGAATTAACATTGCATCTTCCATTAACATTAATTGTTTGAATAATTTTCTTGCTGCTTCAATCATTGATTTACCGTATGGTAAAAAGTTTGTATCAGATAATAATCTAAAATGAGCTATTTCAAATGGTTCAAATTCCTGTTGTTGGCCTCCTAGACTACGACTTGAAGTTCCTCCTGCGTAATGTATTGCGCCACCACTATGTGTTTGTTCTAATACAAATTTATATGCATATGGGTTTTCTAGATCAAATCCTTCATCACGTCTTAATTCATACGGAGATATTGGAATTACATTTACAATACCAATTTCTTCTTCTATATCTAAATGTAAATAAAAGTCACCATATTTACAACAATTTCTAATCCATGGCCATAGATTATAATCAATATTTAATACATCATAAAATAAGTTTCGTAGAATTTTTACAATCTCATCATTTGATGATGTTATAGTTAACGTATCACCATCTGTATCTTTTACTGTAGATTCATCTGCGTATATATCTAATGCTGAACTTATAATTGCGTCCATATCCATTGCTTCATAATCAGTAAATAATTCTACTTTAGCTGTATGAAATGTTTGGTTTTCATTATATCCTACTCCCCATCCTGTACTACCTTTATGTACTCCTGAGAATCTATCTATATATTTTTTATTAGATAAATTACCTGTAGATTGTAGTCTATTTGTATCAACTGCTTTTAGTCGATTCTTTGAAATTCTTCTTACAACTACATTAGTTGCAAAAAGTCTTTTTAGTCGTGATCTTAAATCTCTATTTGCCATAGTATTCCATTTTATATAAATATTGTTACTTTTATAAAAGCCAGGTTAAATCTTCATTTTCAGTGTCGCCTGTATTCCATTTCCATTCTTTTGGTTTTTCTTCTGGATTTGTATACATTCCTTTTTGTTTTCCTACACTGCCTAATGCTTTTCTATTTAAATCCATTCCTTGTTGTTGTAATCGTAATGCGGTGTCTCTCATCCATAATCCTGTTGCAAATGACATTACTAAATCATCATTATAACCTCGCGATGCTTCTGCTCTATGTCCTAACCATATAAATGTAAATAATTCATCTATCAATCTCTTTGAATGAACTATCGGGGTTTTATCTCTAAAATATGTTTCTAATTTAGATATTACTAATGGTCGTGTCCTAGATGTCATTGAAAATCCTGGAACTTTTTGATGCTTTTTCTTTAAATCGTAATTTTTCTTTAAGTGTATCTCTTCGTCTAGATATCCATCTTGTTTATATGAATAATATAAATTTTTATATCCTTTATCAATTGCAACTTGTATTGACGCCCAGCCTATGTTTGCGTTTTCTACCACTAATAATGCTTCATTATATTCTGTTGCAATAGATACTAACATATTACCATATTCGGTGGTTCCTATTTTTCCTTTATATTCTGCAACTTGTTTACATTGTTCTGTGTCAAATACGTGGCATGCAGAATAATCTGTTGCATCTCCTCTTGAAACATCAGCTACTACCATGTAATTTTTTGAATAATTTGGATATTCCCAAATCCAATAATTACCATCCAATCCTCTTTTCTCTAGAGGATCTTTTACATATGTTTCATTGTACCATTGTAATATTTCGCCATCAACTACAGTATGACCAGATGATATAAAATCACAATCACATTCTTGTGCTGCCATTTTTACACCTAATAATTCTGTTTGTTTAGATCTCCAAGCTTGGTCTCTATCTGGGTGTAATGTCCAATGTAATTTTATAGTATTAAATTCTCCTCCTGCTTCTGCTTCTACCCATTGTTTATGAAACCAATTACCTACACCATTAGGTGTTGATAAAGCAATACAATCACCTCCTTCAGCTAATGTTTGTTGTGCTGCTGTCCATATTTCATCAATTCTATCTATGAATGCTGCTTCGTCAAATATTAATAATGATAAGGCTTCAGATCTACCTGCATCTGCTTTTGATGATATTGCTTTTATTTGAGAACCATTTGTTAATCTTAAAGAAAGTTTATTATCTTCTAATATACTTCCTTTTAACCATTTAGGTAAATTTTCATGCATTACTCTAACTTTTGTAACTAAATTTTTAGCTACATCTTGTTTTGTAGCAATTACTAGAACATTAAAGTCAGGTTTGAATAACATTTTCCATAATGAATATCCTGCAGTTAAAGTTGAAATACCTAACTGTCTAGATTTTAAAATAATATTATATCTATTATCTTTAAATTCAGTTAATGTAGTTTCTTGAAAGTCGTAAAGATTAAAGTATATTTTACCTCGAGTAGGATGTTGAATTATACAATACTTGCGTAGAAAATGTATTGGGTCTTGTACACATCTTTTATACTCTTCTTTAATTATCTCTTTGAGGGTTTTCTTTTGCATAGTACTATAATATAAAGAATCTTTTTCGAAAAACCTAATTATTTTTTAATTTTTTCGAAGCTTCTTCCACCAAAATATGCACCTATAACTGTAATAAGAACTAATTGTAATAAATCAGTCCATTTTTCTTCGACTGTAAATTGTAACGTGCCTGCATCAATGAATATCATTAGTACTGTACATACGACTAAAAATATAAGAACTAAAGGTCGTACATTTTTG